>Ga0172378_10004551_pt1 | contig 12979 bp, 8 predicted proteins | sample GrowelOW332metaG_FD_119755 | JGI IMG/M metagenome (GOLD analysis project Ga0172378, IMG submission 119755) | Groundwater microbial communities from an aquifer near a municipal landfill in Southern Ontario, Canada - Pumphouse #3_1 metaG | ecosystem: Environmental > Aquatic > Deep subsurface >...
GATCCAATTCCTGAACATAGCGGGTTTAGGCCCTATCTTTGGTGCCATTATGGGTGCTAAGTTTGGTGCGGCTTCTTATTTGTGGATTGTGTTAGGTAGTATATTTGCGGGTGCCATGCACGACTATATGGCTGGTATGCTCTCTCTTCGCCATAAGGGCGAGAGCCTTCCTGAAATCATAGGCCGATACTTGGGCGTGGTGAGTAAACAGGTGATGAGGGGCTTCTCCGTTGTCCTGATGGTGCTGGTTGCTGCCGTCTTTGTCTCGGGCCCTGCCGGCCTGCTCCAAACCTTGACGGATGTGGATGCCTTGTGGTGGATTATCGTCATCTTCGTGTATTATGTCTTGGCAACGTTGCTTCCGGTGGATAAAATCATCGGTAAGGTTTATCCTCTGTTCGCATTCGCATTGTTGTTTATGGCTGTTGGTATCTTGGTCATGTTGTTTGTGCATCATCCGGACTTGCCGGAGCTGACGGACGGCTTGTCCAATACGCATCCAAGGGCCGATGCTCTTCCTATATTTCCGATTATGTTCGTTAGTATAGCTTGTGGCGCCATCTCCGGATTCCATGCCACACAGTCCCCTCTGATGGCACGGTGTATGGTGAAAGAGAAATATGGCCGTCCCGTGTTTTACGGAGCCATGATAACAGAAGGAATCGTTGCCTTGATATGGGCTGCCGCAGCTACTTATTTCTTTCATGAGAATGGAATGGAAGAGAGCAATGCGGCCAATATAGTCAACTCCATTACCCGTGAGTGGTTGGGTCCCGTTGGTGCGGTTCTTGCGGTCTTGGGTGTGGTGTTCGCTCCTATCACCTCCGGCGATACGGCGTTGCGTTCCGCCCGTCTTATCGTGGCCGATTTTCTCCATATAGAACAGAAGAGCATTGTAAAAAGATTGATGATAAGTGTCCCTATTTTTCTGCTTACATTAAACGTTTTGATATATAGTTTGGAAGATAAGGATGGATTTGATATGATTTGGCGTTACTTCGCATGGATGAACCAAACATTGTCCGTGTTCACCTTATGGGCTATTACCGTGTTCTTGGTGAAAAGCAAGAAGCTGTATGTCGTCTCTCTGATTCCCGCATTGTTTATGACAATGGTATGCGTGTCCTATCTGTTTGTCGCTCCTGAGTGTATGGGTCTCAATAGGACGGTCTCTTATCTGGCGGGAGCTGTCGCAGTGTCTTTTTCTTTTTTCTTCTTTTTCTTTTGGAAGAAAAAGATAGAGAAATAAACGCTCTTTCCCTAATTTGGAGGGTCGGAAGGTGAGTTTCGTGTGTTGCGCCATCTCTGTCTTTCAAAAGATATGCGCCTTTTTTTTTATTATGAACGATAAGTTGGAAGTATATAGGATAGAATGAAGGAACACAACAACAGACAGATGGAAAAAATATCCAGTCAGAGGATGGAGCCTTTCTCTATCCGGAGATTGGATGAGCATTGTTATAGGATGAGCTGCCCCACGCCTATGATGCGGTCTATTGTAAACTGTTTCATCTTCCTTTCGCAAGGGGAGGTTCTTATTGAGGGCGAGGAACAAAAGAATGTCTTTGTTCGAGAGAATGAATTTTTGTTGATTCCTCAGGGCGTGGCGTTTTCCGTTAAATATTACAAGGATAGCGTGGGTTATATGGGAGCCTTCCATTCTGCCTATATGGGAGGTGATTCGTTTTCCCCGGAAACATTTAGGCAGATTCGTATGTTACAGTTGCGCAAACCGGTGAAGGTGCTGATGAATGTGGCGGAGGCTATGTTTGTCGATTCTCTGCTCGAACGGATATATTTGAAATCGTCAGAACCGGAATCTGATGCTATTCTGATAAAATCTTTCTTGTTGTCGACTCTCGTGGAGATAAATAGTTTGGCAAATTTGGGACAGGGTGTCCTAGTAGACCATGTCAGTAATGAATTTCTGGAGAGTATTTTTGATGAGACGCAGCCAATGATGTCTGTCTCCGATTATGCTGACCGTTTCGGAATCACCCCGAACCATCTGAACAAGCTGGTGAAGAAGAACACATCCAAACCCGTTTCCAAATGGATTGAAGAATCCATAATCATGCGTTCGAAGATACTTCTCCGGGAAACGGATATGCCTATCTCTGAAATAGCAGAGTCGTTTAAGTTGTTGGATCAATCGTATTTCTCCAGAAAATTTAAAAAACACGAAGGTATTTCTCCTTTGGATTATAGGAAAAGGAATAAAAAGTCCTAATTTTAATCGAAAAAATCCTAAACCACCTCGAATTATAAGACTAATTTTGCCGCGTAAAAGTAATCGGGAAGAACTCCTGATGGCGAAAAATTAGGTATTATGTCTTTCTTTAAATTTTGTATCGTTTCATTTTTTTTCGTTCTTTCTTTAGATTCGGCATTTGTGAATGCGCAGGTGTCAGACTCTACTCATACTCTTGATGAGGTGTATGTGGTGGCTCCGGTCAAGGAGACTCGACCGTTGAGGAATAGGTCTGTTGCTTCTTCCTCTTTCGGATTGACGCAGATGGAGCAGGAAAAAGTGTCGACGGCAAAAGATCTTTCTGTTTCTACTCCTAATTTCTATGTTCCGGATTATGGATCGAACATCACCTCGTCCATTTATATCAGAGGCTTTGGCGCAAGGATAGACCAGCCTGTCATGGGTTTGAATGTGGATAATATTCCTTATCTGAATAAGAATAACTTTGATTTTGATTTTTTTGATATACAACGGGTGGATGTATTGCGAGGTCCTCAAGGTACTCTTTATGGTCGAAACACGATGGGTGGAGTGATGAACGTATTTACCATTTCCCCCTATTGTTATAAGGGGGTGAAGGCTTCCGTTGATTATTCAACGGGCAACACGGTGAAGGCCAGGGCTTCTGTCTATGATGGGATGAAGAATGGCAAACTTTTTTATTCGTTGGCTGCCTATTATGGACATACGGATGGCTTTTTCGAAAATAGTTATGATGGGGAAATGTGTGATCCTTCGGATAATGGAGGCGCCCGCGTCCGTATAGTATGGCGCCCTTCGGTGAGTCTGACACTGGATAATGTGGTTTCCTTCGGCCATCTTTCTCAAGGAGGATATGCTTATGCCGAATATGATAGGACCTCGGATGCCCGTCTGCCTATAAGTTATAATGATGAGTGCGGATATGACCGAACCTCTTTGATGGAGGGGCTGCGGTTGCAATATAGGGGGCCTATGGTCGACATCTCTTCCGTTACCAGCTATCAGCTGCTAGATGATAAGATGACTTTGGACCAGGATTTCCAGCCGAAACCAATCTTCACGTTGCAGCAGATGCAGACGGAACATGCCATCACACAAGATCTTGTGGTGAAGCCGCGGAATGGCAATAGGGTGTGGAATTGGCAATTTGGCCTTTGGGGCTTTTACAAACATAATGACATGGAAGCTCCTGTCTTGTTTAAACGTGCCGGCATAGAAGAGCTGATTTTGAACAATGCGAATGCCGGGATGCAGAAAGTTTTCCCCTCCGAATATATAGATATAGAGGAGCAGCAATTCCTTATTTCCAGCACTTTTGACATTCCTACCTACGGAACGGCCGCCTATCATCAATCGGAATTTAGGTTGGGCAAATGGATAGTCACGGCGGGTCTGCGTTTGGATTATGAGCATGCATCGATGGATTATCGGAATGCGGCGGATGTGCATTATTTGTTTTCTCTCTTAATGGACGATTATCGTCTGCTGGAGAGCCGTATGGACGGAAAGGAAGAGAAGTCTTTTGTTGAGTTCCTGCCTAAAATCTCCGTTCAATATACGCTGGATGCGGGCAACAATATCTATGCTTATGTGGCCAAGGGTTATAAGGCGGGAGGTTTCAATACCCAGATTTTCTCGGATATACTCCAAAGTAGGATGATGAATGGAATGATGTCTGCCTTGGGGGTGTATATGGATGGAGTGGGCGAGACTACCTATAACTCGGCAAAGGCGACTTCTTATGATCCTGAGTATAGTTGGAACTACGAAGTGGGAGGACACTTCTCCTCTTTTGATTCGAGACTTCTTTCCGATCTTTCTTTCTTCTTCATTAACTGCCGTGACCAGCAGCTCACTGTGTTCCCGCAGGGCAAGAATACGGGTCGGATGATGACGAATGCAGGTAAAACACGCAGCTTTGGCGCGGAAGCGTCTCTGACTTATAGATTTGGAGACCTGACGTTGACGGGGGCTTATGGCTATGCCAATGCCAAGTTTGTTGATTATGACGATGGCAATAACGACTATGGAGGCAAGTATGTCCCTTATGCTCCGATGAATACGGCGGCGTTTTCCGCTCAATATGTATTCAGACTGAAGGGTTTTGTGGATAAAATCCTCTTGTCTTGCAATTGGAAGGGGGTAGGCGATATATATTGGAATGAGAGCAATGATCTTAGACAGAATTTCTATTCCATGATTGGATCCATCGTCTCGTTGTCGCATAAGAACTGGGAGCTGGGCTTCTGGGGCAAGAACCTGACGGATGCGGATTATAATACGTTCTATTTCCTGTCAATGGGTAACAGTTTTGTGCAACAGGGCAAGCCTAGGCAGTTGGGCGTGTCGTTGAAGTATGATGGCTTGTTCTCTCGTTGAAAAATGAAATCGTAAGGTGAATATTTTTATTAATAGTTAATGTTTATACAGATGAAAAAAGTTTTTTTGTGGTCAATGATGTTTGGAATGTTGACTTTTGGTCTTTTGGCTTGTGATGACGATGACGAAGAGAAGGTGGAAACTCCATCTGAAACGTCTGCAAGTTATTTGGGCCAGATGGTGGTTGCTTATCAAGGAACAAACATTCCGACAGACAGTGTTAATGTGGTGGCAAATGTCAATAAAGACTCTTCGTTGGTCAGTCTAGACTGGAAGAAGGTGAAGTTTGTCCCTCAGATGCCTGTCACTATAGATCTTTCCGTGCCGAACATTACGGCAAAGAAAGAGTCTGGCAAAATCGTTTTTGCGGCAGATAGTATAATCCCTACCATGTTGGGGAATGAAGTTGCTAAATATGCGGCTTCTGACATTAAAGGCGAGATTTTCGGAGATAGCATCTCTTTGTCCCTTAAGTTTGGATCTTTTCCAACCTCCTATAAGGGAATCCTTAAAAAGTAAGGGATGTGTGAATGTTGTGTGGGGGGATGCTTGTGTCAGCAGGCATTCCTTTTTTTGTCTTTGCCAGGAAGAACTTTGTTGGAAAAATGCGGTCGAACGGATGGACAATTATAGGACAGAACCTTTATGTTGAACCGTTTATGTGATGAAGAAGAAAGCCCCGAAACTGAATCAAATGCAGTTCCGGGGCTTTTGTATGTTCTGTCCTGACGGACGTCTATTTCCTTTTCCCTAAAATCTTCAATAGATATAAGAATAGGTTGATGAAGTCAAGATATAGCGTTAAAGCACCCATGATGGAGAGTTTTTTCGCAGTGGTCTCGTCTTGGATCTGGAGGCTCAGATTCTTGAGCTTCTGCGTGTCGTAGGCGGTTAGTCCAACGAAGATGATCACACCTAAATAGGTGATGACCCAATCCATTGTGCTATTAGCCAAAAATAGGTTGACTATACTTGCAATGATAATGCCTATCAGTCCAAGGATCAATATTTTGCCCCATCCTGAGAGGTCTTTCTTGGTGACGAGTCCGAAGAGCGTCATGCTTCCGAAAGTGGCGGCACATACTAGAAAAGTAGAGGTGATGGATCCTGTTGTATATGCGAGGAATATCACCGACAGTGTGGCTCCGTTTATTAATGAATATAAAACGAAGAGAGCCGTCAGTACGTTATAAGATAGTTTGTTGATGGCGGCGCTGATGATGAAGACTAATGCAAGTTCTGCAATAAGAAGCCCAAAAAATACGGTGCTGCTGCTGAAGATGAGTGACAACATGGTCTCTGAACCTGCAACTGCGAATGCCGTTAATCCTGTCAGAAGTAGAGCAAACGACATCCATCCGTATACTTTTGTCATGAAACTAGAGATGGCAGCCTGCATGGGAATGCTCTGCTCTGTCCCGTAATTGTTGTAATTTTCCAAATTGTAATTTTTCATTTTCTTCCTCTATTTTATTTTTATCGGTTATGCATGTTTTTTCGAGATGCAAAGAAAATAATTTTCCCTTGAAGATTCAAGGATTTACTTCCTTTTTGCCGTCTCTATCACTTCTTTCATCTTTTTCTGTACATGGTCATATCCCTTGTCCTTTAGGTGGGGTAGAATGCAGTCGGAGCAGTCTTTAATCCCGTCGGACAGATATTTGAAGTTTCCTCCGCATTGGTCACCCAAAAGATAGAGCGGACAATAGCAGAAAAGGCAGTTGAACTCCTCTTGTTTAATCGTCTTGTGACAAGGAAAAAATTCACACTCTTTGTTGCAGAAAAACTTGTATGACATAAGCGTCTCTATTTTTTTGTTAGAATTCCTCTTCCATGTAGTCTTCCCTCTTCTCTTGTTCCTTCTTGTCTTTGTTCTCTTTGCTTGGTTTGCTGTTGCCGAACCGATAGGAGAGATTCAGACTGATGTTTCTTCCGTTCCAATGGAAGTCTGATGTCTGTTCGAAGTCGTCGCTCCAAGTTTCGCTCTTCCGACTTCGTGAGTTCAATATGTCTCTGGCCGAAATGGTGGCGGTCAATTTCTTCTTCATGAAACTTTTTTTCAGACTTGCGTTCAACTGATAAGACTCCAGTCTCTTTCCTTGAGCAATGGCCTGCGGTGCATTGTAATTGCCGGATATCTGGCCGAAAAAGTCGAGGGGAAATGTGATGTCTGCTGCCATCCTGGCTGTCCAGCTTAGGCTGTTCCTCTCTTTTATGGAGACATCGTGGCGGGTTATCCCTTCGTTGCCGGACGATTCGTAGATGCTGAAATTTCCCCCTTCAAGTTGGTAATAGTAGATGTTGGCACTACTGGTAAAAGATAGTTTCTTGAATCGGTTCTTCATGACGATTTCAAAACCGCTGGAGTTGGATTTGGACATATTGGCGTAGGTTCGCATTAAAGAGTTCCCGTCCATCCAGCTGTAGCTCTGAATCACATTGTTTGTCCTCTTGTAATAAACGGATGATGTAACCGTATGGTTCTCGAAGCTTTTTATGTAGTTCATCTCGAACGAGTTGGTGTATTCCGGGTCGAGATCCGGATTTCCGAATGAGATGTTGGCTGAATCGCTTACGTTGTGATATGGGTTGATGAACCTACTCCTTGGCCGGTTGATCCTTCTCGTATAACTAATCTGTAATTCGTTTGTTTTAGAGAAACTGTATCCGAAGAATACGGTAGGGAAGAGGTCGAAATAAGGATCTTTGTCGTCTTTCTCCTCTGTAAGGTTCTGCTCCCAATTTATCTCGGTAAGTTCGCCCCTTAGTCCAAGACTGGTGCTGAACTTGTTTATCCTAGTGCCGTAGGTGGCATAAAGGGCATGTACGTTCTGATTGTAATCGAAGTCGTTGAACAACCCATGTTGTGGGGTGAAGATGGTGGCGTTGCCCTCTTTGATGTAGGAGTCGCATTGGCTGTTGGATTGAGAAAATGTGCTTTTGTATCCCAACTCGAACTTGGAAGTGAGGGAGTAAGGGTTGACATAGTCGCACTGTAGAAGGTATGTACTCATGCCGTCGTCTGTGTCTTGTGTCTGTAGTGAGTTGCTGCCGGCAATGGATGTGCCGTCTTGGTCGAAACTCATCTGTCTGTATTCCGCGTTGTTCTTCTTGTAGTTGCCGGAATAACCTACGGAAGTGCTTATCTTCTCTCCGTCGCGGTCGAATCTATGGTCGAAGTCGAGTGATAGGCTGAACATCTTTCTGTCTGCTTCCGAATAGTTGTTCCGGGTCTGCTGCGAGTGCTGCTCTTTCTGTCCGTTGAGGAGGCTGCCTTGACGGGAAGCAATGTCGCTTTCTCTGTCCCGTTCTCCGATGGCGGCCATTCCGGATGCACTGAGGCTGCTCCTGTAATTGATTTTGTAGTTGATGCCCAAACGAAGGAACCCGGAGTTCATCTTGAAGTTGTAGTCCTCGTCCTGACGTAGGAAAGTGGTGTCAGCCCCGTATTTCAGCCGGTCGGAGTATCCGTCTCCGGTATTGTGTCTGTTGAAATATCCGGCACTGGCGGATATGTCTATATTCTTGACGTTGTAGTTTATGTTTCCGCTCAGAGAAGCTCCCAGTTTGCTGTCCCAAGGGTAGACCAGGCCTCCGCTTACGGTGCCGTAGTATCCTGACTCTCTGTTCTCTTTCAGTATGATGTTGATGATTCCGGCAGAGCCTTCGGCGTTGTATTTTGCTGATGGGTTGGTGATGATTTCAATCTTCTCTATGCTCCCGGCAGGAAGCTGCTCCAATATGTCGCCTTGGTTCTCGGCTGTGAGTCCGGATGATTTTCCGTTTATCTGTACCTCTACCGCTTCGTTGTTGCGTAGTGTCACGGTGCCTTCGGCGTCAACGTCGACAGAAGGTATGTCTTTCAGTATTTCGGAGGCGGATATTCCGTCTGTATGGGCACTTTCGTTTACGAGAAATACTTTCTTGTCAATGTCCATCTGAAGGGAGGACTGTCGTCCCGTTACCACTATTTCCTGAAGCATCGCTTCGTCTTGTTTTAAACGGATACGGTGGAGGTTGACGTTGTTTTCTGCATAGGATAGAGAGAATAATATGGAACGGTTCTCATAGCCTACATAGCTGATTTCTAATCTGTAGTTGTCGTATTCGAGACTGCTGAATTTGAAGGCTCCCGCAGTGTCGGTGACCATGCCGGCGATGGGCTTTGACTCGTAGCCGATAAATAGTTGGACAGTGGCCATGGGCAGCGTCTCTTTCGTGGCCCTGTCAATAATGACTCCTCTCACGGAGGCGTCGCCGGCATAAACTGCTGTCTCTGTAAAAATGGTGGTTAACAAAAAAAGAAAAATCTTGAATCTCATATTGGATACCTGTTTCAGTTTGTACGATTTCTATATTGTGAGTGTCACACTTCTTCAATTTTGTGACTGCTGCAATTTACTGGTCATTTCGTTGTCAGACTGATAAATTATAGAGAAGTTTAATGAAAGGAAGATTTAGCGACTGTTTTTTGAAAAGAACTGTCTTGCTGAAATGGCTAATTGTGCTTCTATAATATAGGGTTGAATGAAAAGTTCACAATCATCGAGAGCTTGAAGCTGCTGTCTGATTGTGAACTTTTATTTTCTTTTTTAGAGATTTGACGGATGTTTGGAACTTGTATCCTCGCCTTTCTTCTCTTCGGATAAGGTTTCTTCAGGAGTGAAGTCGTGGTTGGTTTTCTTTGTCTCCTCTTCTTCGTTTCCTTTTCCTTCCTCTTCTTCGTTGTTGGCAGACTCATCCTCCGGATTCTCTGCTAACAATTCGTCGGCCCTCGAAGTCCACTTCCTTTTTCCGAATATCTTTTCCAAATCTTCGGCGAAGATAACCTCCTTCTCTATAAGTATCTTAGCCAGTTCTGCATGTCCATCCTTGTTTTCTGACAGAATGGATTTTGCCCTTTCATACTGTTCCTCTATCAATACTTTCACCTCCTCGTCAATCAACTTCGCAGTCTCATCACTATAAGGTTTGGAGAACGCATAGTCTGAGGCTCCTGTGGAGTCGTAGTAGCTGATGTTCTTTATTTTGTCGCTCATTCCGAAGTAAGCGATCATGGCATATGCCTGTTTTGTGGTGCGCTCCAAGTCGTTGAGTGCGCCGGTAGAGACTTTGTCGAAGACAATCTCTTCTGCGGCTCGCCCACCTAGCGTGGCACACATCTCGTCGAGCAACTGGTCTTTTGTGGTCAGCTGCCTCTCTTCCGGAAGATACCATGCGGCGCCGAGGGCTTTGCCTCGAGGTACGATAGTGACCTTCACAAGTGGATTTGCGTATTGAAGCATCCAACTGATGGTGGCATGTCCTGCCTCGTGGTAGGCTATCGCCTCTTTTTCTGCCCTTGTGATGATTTTGTTTTTCTTCTCCAAACCGCCGATTATACGGTCTACGGCATCCAGAAAGTCTTGCTTCTGAACGTATGATTTGCTCTTCCTTGCTGCAATCAGGGCAGCCTCGTTGCATACATTGGCGATGTCGGCGCCGGAAAATCCCGGTGTCTGCCGCGCTAAGAAGTCCACGTCTATTGTTTCGTCTATCTTTATAGGACGAAGGTGTACTTTGAAAATGGCCTTGCGTTCGTGCACGTCAGGAAGATCGACGTTAATCTGTCTGTCAAATCGTCCTGCACGGAGAAGTGCCTTGTCCAAAATGTCGGCTCTGTTGGTGGCTGCCAAGATAATGACGCCGCTGTTGGAACCGAATCCGTCCATCTCTGTCAATAGTTGGTTGAGAGTGTTCTCCCTCTCGTCATTGGCTCCCATGTTCGGATTTTTTCCGCGGGCACGGCCCACTGCGTCTATCTCGTCTATGAATACGATACATGGAGCTTTTTCTTTGGCCTGGCGAAATAGGTCGCGCACACGTGATGCACCCACTCCGACAAACATCTCCACAAAGTCGGATCCGGATAGGGAGAAGAAAGGAACGTCGGCTTCGCCGGCTACGGCTTTTGCAAGTAGTGTCTTTCCTGTTCCCGGAGGTCCAACAAGCAATGCTCCCTTCGGAATTTTTCCTCCCAACTCCGTGTATTTCTGTGGACTCTTCAGAAATTCCACAATCTCCTCCACCTCTTGTTTTGCACCGGAAAGGCCGGCTACATCCTTAAAGGTGACCTTGTTCTCGTTGGAACCTTTGTCAAACAGTTGAGCTTTTGATTTGCCTACGCTGAAGACTCCACCACCTCCTCCTCCACCTCCGGACATCCTTCTCATAAGGACAATCCATAGGATGGCTAGAAGAATAATAGGCCCGAATCCCCAGATGAAGGAGTCGAAGTAGTCCTTGTTCTCTTCAAACCGTATGTTGATGTTTGTTTTGTACTCTTTTTGCCATGCGTCGAGAGATTCCGTAAACTTGTCGGCAGACGGTATTTGTACCGTCATGATAGGATTTTTGGCGTATTGGCTGGAGTCGGCCCCGAAGGCGTCGCCTATCTTGCCTGGTTTTATCTTTATCTGTGCTGTGTTCTTGTTGGTCACGACAGATATCTCTTCAATGGCATTTTTCTCTACCAGAGTCTTTATCTCGGTCCACGGAATCTCTTTGGAAGAAGGATTCGTGTTGAGAATGTTGATGACAATCAAGAATATGCCTATTAATGCGTATACCCAATATAAATTGAATTTGAATTTAGGCAACTTAGGCATCTTGCTGTTTTTCTGTTCTTCGGACATAAATTAATCTTAGTATATTGTTAATGTAAAGAACTAGTTCTGTTTTTTTTAGTCCAAGTCTGGAATCTCTGTCAATACGGCATCGGCCCACAGATTTTCCAACTTATAGAAGTCTCTGTATTCGGGTTGGAACACATGGACGATTATTTCTCCGTAATCCATCGCAATCCATTGTGAATTGATTTGTCCGTCCATGGCAAACGGTTTGACCCTGATCTGCTCACGGACATAATCTTTTACGGAGTCTGCAATAGCAGAAACGTGTGTATTGGACTTGCCTTGGCATATAACAAAGTAACGGCATACATAGTTTTCCAATTTTGACATGTCTACCACTACGATTTTCTCGCCCTTCTTTTCTTGTATTCCTTCTATTATTTTTTCTATTACTTCTTTCGTCTCGCTCATATATGTTTTTGTTATTGCAGTGTTTCTTTTGAAAATAGTTATTTGATGAGTTTATTGACGGCGTCGTCTACTCTCTTGAATGTAAAGGCATCCATCGTATTTTGCATGAGAATGTTAATCTTGTCATTGCAAAGATTGCCGATGCTTCCCTCGTGCGTATGGTGAATCTCCTTGTTCGGGGTGAAATTGCCGCTCTCGATGTCGAGGCCAACTTTCTTGTATGCGTCTCTGAATGGCATTCCGTTCAGAGCCAATCTGTTTACCTCCTCTACGCTGAAGATGAAATCGTATTTTTTGTCGTCGAGTATGTTCTCCTTCACCTTCACCTCGCTGATGATGTGGCAGGTCATTTTAATGCAGTCTCTCAACTCTTCGAATGCAGGGATGAAAATCTCCTTTATGATTTGGAGGTCCCTGAAATATCCTGAAGGAAGGTTGTTCGTGATCATCATGATTTGTTGAGGCAATGTCTGTATCTTGTTGCATTTCGCCCTCGTGAGTTCAAATACATCCGGATTCTTCTTGTGTGGCATGATGCTGGAACCTGTCGTGCACTCGTCTGGTAACTTCAGAAATCCGAAGTTTTGACTGGTGAACATACATGCGTCGAATGCCAATTTGGAAATGGTGGCTGCGATGGAGGCCATTGCAAAGGCTACTGTACGTTCCATTTTTCCTCTGCCCATCTGGGCGTAGACCACGTTGTAGTCCATACTGTCGAACCCGAGAAGGTCTGTTGTCATCTGCCTGTTGAGAGGGAACGAATTCCCGTAGCCTGCTGCAGAGCCCAACGGGTTGCGGTTGGTTATTTTCCAGGCTGCAAGAAGCGTCTCCATGTCGTCGGCCAGACTCTCGGCGTAGGCGCCAAACCATAGTCCGAAGGACGATGGCATGGCTATCTGCAGATGAGTGTAGCCGGGCATCAATATGTTTTTGTATTGTTCGCTTTGGTGAATGAGTATGCCAAACAGTTTTGTGGTGTCTTGTGCTAAAATCCTTATCTGGTCGCGGCTGTACAGTTTCATGTCCAAAAGGACTTGGTCGTTGCGTGAACGCCCGCTATGGATTTTTTTGCCTAAATCTCCCAACTTTCTGGTGAGCATAAGCTCTACTTGAGAATGCACATCTTCCACTCCGTCCTCAATGACGAAGTTTCCGTCTTCTGCCAGCTTGTATATGTTTTTGAGTTCTGCCAACAAAATTGGTAGTTCATCTTTGCCTATCAAGTCTATTGTGCTGAGCATCGTAATGTGCGCCATAGACCCTAACACGTCATATTTGGCCA
>Ga0172378_10004552_pt1 | contig 12979 bp, 13 predicted proteins | sample GrowelOW332metaG_FD_119755 | JGI IMG/M metagenome (GOLD analysis project Ga0172378, IMG submission 119755) | Groundwater microbial communities from an aquifer near a municipal landfill in Southern Ontario, Canada - Pumphouse #3_1 metaG | ecosystem: Environmental > Aquatic > Deep subsurface >...
AAATTCTTTAATTTAATATTAGTTATAAACATATTGTGCCTCTATTGTGGAAAACTTTATATAAAATCGTTTTTATTTTGAATAACTTTTTTATTTTTTCCTATTCTTTCATTCTAATTGGTAAAACCATATAAATATAATCTCCATCTTCTACTGGTCTTATTATACATGGTGAAATATTAGTTCCAAAATCTATAAATACTTCTTGATCATCAATTGCTCTTAAAGCATCTAAGAAATATTTAGGATTAAATCCAGCTTCTAAATTTTTTCCTTCTGTTGTTACATATAATTCTTCCTTAGCATCTCCTGTTTGATTTGTACAAGATATTGTAACTTTTCCTATATCTATAGAAACTTTTACTGGATATTTCTTTTCTTTTTCTATACTTGATGAAGAAATTAAACTTATTCTTTCAAAACAATTTTGTAAAACTTCTTTATTTACTCTTATTCTTGTTTCCCAAGTATCTGGAATTACACTTGAATAATTTAAAAATTCTCCATCTAATAATCTAGTAACAATTTTGCAATTTTCCATTTCAAATAATGCTTGGTTTTTTGCAATTCCTATTTTTATAGTATCGAATGAATCTAAAATAATTTTATTTATTTCATTTAATGTTCTTCCAGGAATAACTGCAGTAAAATCATTTATTTTTGTTTGTAAAAATCTATTTTTCCAAGCTAATCTAAATCCATCTATTGCAACTACGTTTAATTTATTATTTGCAACTTCAAATAAACATCCTGTAAAAATAGGTCTATTTTCCTCTGTGCTTACCGCAAATATTGTTTTTCTAATCATCTCTTTTAAACAATTTTGTTCTATTTCTATTGAATTTTCTATATTTATTTTTGGTAATTCAGGAAATTCATTAGGATTCATTGTTGCTAATTTATATAATGAACCTTCACATTCTATAACTAACAAGTTTTTATCATTTAAAGATATATTGATTTCTGTATCTGGTAATTTTCTTATTATTTCACTAAACATAGTAGCATTCACTACTGTAGCTCCTTGTTCTATAACATTACATTCAATAATATATTCTATACCAATCTCTAAATCATAAGTTGTTAATTTCACTTCATTATCATTTGTTTGAATAAGTATTCCTTCTAATATAGGCATTGTTGTTTTTGAAGCAACTGCTTTTGTTACGGAATTAATCGCTTTAAGGATATTATCCTTCTCACATGTAATTTTCATTTTGTGTCGTCTCCTTTTATAATAATTAAATATATTTAGAAGTAGTAGTATTAGGCTATGTGGATAATGTGGATAACCATGTGTATAGTTGATATCCCTATAAAAAGTCGTGTTGATATTTTTGTGGAAAAACATCAAAGTTATCAACAGGTAAAATTTTAATATGTGTAAAACTAAGTTTTAAACATGTTATCTACAGGTTATTAACATCACCCTGTGTATATCTAATGTATTGTTTCCGTAAGAAGAATTTGAGTTTTGTTTTCCAAACAAAATTTTCTCCAAACATAAATTTTTAAAAATTGAGATATACAGTTATTTAAATACTATTTGTCAGAAATTAATATGTTTTTCACACTATCCACAATTAATTTTGTGTTTTGATTTTCTTTAAGTTCTTTATCTATTTTATTACAAGCATGCATTACTGTTGTGTGATCTCTTTTTCCAAAATCTTTTCCTATTTGTGGTAAAGACATATGGGCTACATTTCTACATAAGTACATAGCAATTTGTCTAGGAAAAGCTATATCGTTTGATCTTTTAGAACCTTTAATCTCTTTTGCACTTATATTAAAATATTTTGCAACAGTTTCTTGAATAAAATCCGAAGAAATTACTTTATCTTGTTGTGATACAATATCATTTATTGCTCTTTCTGCCATTTCCATTGTGATAGGACTATTTGTTAAAGAAGATTTAGCAATTAATTTATTTAAAGTTCCTTCTAATTCTCTAATATTTGAATCAATTCTTGTTGCAATTGCAGATAGAATGTCATCTTCTATTAATATATTATCAGATTGAGCTTTTTTTCTTAAAATTGCTAAACGTGTTTCATAATCTGGATTTGAAATATCAGCTATAAGTCCCCATTCAAAACGAGATTTTAATCTGTCCTCTAATAATTGAATGTCTTTTGGTGGTCTATCACTTGAGAGGATAATTTGCTTTCCGCTTTCATGCAAAGCATTAAAAGTATGGAAAAATTCCTCTTGGATTCTTTCCTTACCAGCAATAAATTGAATATCGTCTATTAAAAGAACATCAATATTTCTATATTTATTTCTGAAAGTTTCATTTTTATTATCCTTAATAGCATTAATCAATTGATTTGTAAATTTTTCAGAAGTAACATATAAAATTTTTGATTCTCTATTTTTCCTTAGTATTTCGTTTCCAATAGCATGCATTAAGTGAGTTTTTCCCAAACCAACTCCACCATATAAAAATAATGGATTGTAAGATGTAACTGGTGCTTCAGCAACAGCTAATGCAGCAGCATGTGCAAATCTATTATTATTACCCACAACAAAACTATCAAAAGTATACTTTTGATTTAAGTTTGTGTTTGAATAACCAAAATTTGCATCCACAGTAGATTGACTACTAGGAACATCTTGGATTTCATCTTTTGCAATTATTGAAACAGTGCAATCCTTGTTTGTTATAAAATTGAAAGTGTTTATTAGTAAATCTTGATATCTAGCTTGTACAGCTTCTTTTTGAAAACTTGAAGAAGCTACTAGAACAATATTACCATTATCTGCACTTTGGATTTCCAAATTCTTAATCCATGTTTCATAAGATATTTTTGTTGTTTCATCTTTTAAAAGTTCTTTTGCTTTTGTTAAAAGTTCATTTAGTTCATTTTGCATTGTTTTCAGTCCTTCCAAAACATTGATATGACTTGAATTTGTGATTTATCCACAACTTTATCCACATATGTTGATAAATGTCCACATCTGTGGAAAATGAGAAAGAACAAACACCATTTTTGTAACAAAATATGACATAAAAGTCTTTGTTCCCTATTATTTCTATACTATATCAAAGATTGAATATGTTAGTCAATAAAAAAAGAAAATAATTTTAATTTTTTGTTTATCTATTGACATAAGTAGCCAACTATTGTATAATTGTAACATTAATGAAATAATATTGAAGTAAGAAATTACGGTTGATATAAATAGGAGGTGCTAAATTAAATGAAAAGAACATTCCAACCAAAAAATAGACAAGAACAAAAAGAACATGGTTTTATGAAAAGAATGAAAACTAGAGCAGGTAGAAATGTATTAAAAGCAAGACGTGCAAAAGGTAGAAAAAAAATAAGTGCTTAACAACTATTGGAGCCGCAAGGAAATGTGGCTCTTTTTGGTAATAAGAAAAAGAGTGATTTAATGAAAAAGTTAGAAACTTTAAAGAAAAATTATGAATTTAAAAATGTTTTATCAAGAGGAAAATTTTATTGTGGTAAATTTATTACTGTATATATTGTAAAGAATAATTTGCAAAAAAATGTAATAGGTATAGCAGTAAATACAAAAGTTGCAAAAGCCGTTAAACGCAATAGAATAAAAAGATTAATACGCGAGAATTATAGACTAAGCAAAAGCAATTTAAAAACAGGTTTTAATATTGTTTTTTTGTGGAATAAAAAGGCAAGTATTGATAATGTTGATTTTCATGCAGTAGAACATGATATGAGTAAAATTTTTGATAAAGCAAATTTATTATTGATAGGTAATTATGAAAAAGATAATTAAAAAATTATTAAAAATATACAAAAAATTTGTATCTCCGATATTTTGTAGTATGGGAATTAATTGCAAATATTATCCTACATGTTCTGAATATATGGTACAAGCAATAGATAAATATGGTATAATTAAAGGTATATTTTTAGGAATTAAAAGAATATTAAAGTGCAATCCATTTTCTAAAGGTGGATATGATCCTTTAAAATAAGGAGGAAATATATGTTTTCAGCAATATCAAATTTATTTGGATATGTCCTAAATTGGTTATATACAATGGTTGGACAAAATTATGGAATAGCTATTATTTTGTTTTCAGTAATTCTAAGAATTGTTTTATTACCAATAACAATAAAACAGCAAGAATCTATGAAAAAAACAGCTAAACTACAAGATGAAATGAATGTACTTAAAGTTAAATTTAAAAATAATCCAGAAAAACTAAATCAAGAAACAATGGAATTATATAAAAGAGAAAAAATATCACCATTTAGTGGATGCTTTAGTGCAATAATACAAATTGTTTTAATACTTTCTGTATTCTGGCTAGTGAGTCAACCACTTACATATATGAAAAAAATAGATACGACTATAATAGATCAATATAAAAATGAAATAAAAGAAGAATTTGGAACAAATTCAAATTATTCAGAAATAGAAATTATTCAAAAGAAAGCTGCAACAGATGAAAGAGTTAATATAAACATGGAATTTTTAGGATTAGATTTAAGTAAAGTTCCAAACCAAAATATGAAAGATATTACAGTTTATATTATTCCAGCATTATATGTAATTTCATCTATTATATCTATAAAAATGACAACAGCTATGCAAAATAAAAAGAAAAAAGATGTTATTGTAAATAATGGAGACAAACCTGATGAAGGTGAAATGATGCAACAAATGACTAAAAGTATGAATTATTTCATGCCAGTTTGTACAGTTTGGATTGCTTTTATTGCGCCATTAGGATTAGCATTATATTGGTTTGTAAGTAATGTTTTAATGATTTTAGAAAGACTAATTATTACTAAATATGTTGATTTAAAGGAGGAAAAAAACAATGACTAAAACAATAATTTCTGAAGGAAAAACAACAAATGAAGCAATTGAGAATGGTCTAAAAGAATTAAAAGTAACTAAAAATATGGTAGATATTAAAGTCCTTGAAAATGAAGACAAAAGAAGTTTTTTTGATATATTAGCTCCTAGAGTAGTAAAAGTTGAACTTACAGTTAAAGAAAATTCGGTAGAAATTAGTAAAGAAACTGTTGTAAGAGAAAGAAGAGAGATGCCAGTAGCTACTGAGCAAGAACTAGAATTAGCTAAGAAAAAAGCAGAAGAATTTTTGAAAGAGTTATTAAAAAATATATCAGATAAAGAATTTTCTTATAGCATAGATATTAAGGATGGACAAGTAAAAATCGAAATATCAGGTGAAGATGCAGGCATTTTAATAGGATATAGAGGAGACGTTTTAAATTCATTACAAGTTATAATAACTTCTGTTGTAAATAAAAATATAGAATCAAGAATAAGAGTTTTATTGGATATAGAAGGTTATAGAGAGAAAAGGGAAAAAGTATTAGAAGAATTAGCAGTTAAAGTTTCAAAAACAGTATTAAAACAGGGAAAACCTATTACTTTAGAACCTATGACAGCATATGAAAGAAAAATAATACATTCAAAATTACAAGAAAATAATGAAATTACAACATATAGTGTTGGTGAAGAACCAAATAGAAAAATTGTAATAGCAAGAAAATAGAATATTTAAATCGGAAGTCAAAGTTCGGATTTTAGTTTTTAAGTTTTAAAACTGAATTCAATCTTTGACTTTTTTTATTAGAAACTTATAAAAGGAGGTATAAAATGAATACAATAGCAGCTATATCAACTGCAACAGGCACAGGAGGTATAGGAATAATTAGAATGAGTGGCAACGAATGTTTTGAAATATTGCAAAAAATATTTATTCCTAAAAATAAGGAAAAAGAAATTTGTGGTTATACCATAAAATATGGTAATATTGTTAATCCAAAAAACGATGAAATTGTTGATGAAGTATTGGTTTCATATTTTAAATCGCCACTTAGTTATACTACAGAAAATATGTGTGAAATAAATTCTCATGGAGGAATGATAATACAAAGAAAAATACTAGAATTATGTTTAGAAAACGGTGCGGAGTTAGCACAACCAGGTGAATTTACACAAAGAGCTTTTTTAAATGGAAGGATAGATTTGGCACAGGCAGAATCTGTAATAGATATAATTAATTCCAAAACTGATGCAGAAGCTAAAGCTTCGATAAATCAATTAGAAGGAATTTTATCAAATAATATTAGCGAAATACGTAATCAATTACTTGATGTAATGGCTGATATGGAAGCAAATATTGACTATCCAGAATATGATATAGAGGAAATTACTAATAAAAAAATACTTGGGGTTCTAGAAAATGTTAAACAAAAACTTATTTCTTTGGAAAATAGTTTTGCTTGTGGAAAAATTCTTAAAGATGGTGTAAAAACAGCAATATTAGGAAAACCGAATGCTGGGAAATCATCATTGCTCAATACAATTTTGAAAGAGGAAAGAGCAATTGTTAGCGAATATGAAGGAACTACAAGGGATACGATAGAGGAGTTTATAAACGTTAATGGAATTCCTTTAAAAATAATAGATACAGCTGGTATAAGGGACACAGAAGATCAAATAGAAAAAATAGGCGTTTCAAAAGCAATAAAAATTGCAGAGGAAGCAGACCTTATTATAGCTATTTTTGATTGTACTAAAAAACTTGATGAACAGGACTTAAAAATTTTAGAAATTATTAAAAATAAAAATGCAATTATTTTGTTAAATAAAATTGATTTAGAAAATAATTTGTTAAAAGAGGATGAACAAATAGAAAAATGCATGAAGCCTGTAATTCAAATCTCAGCCCAAAAAAACATTGGGGTAGATAAATTATATGCCTTGATAACAAAAATGTTTAATATCGGCAATATAAAAGAAAATGATGGGACTGTTATAACCAATGTAAGACACAAGAATCAAATTAATAAAGCTATTAATAGTTTGGATGAAGCAATATCTACTATTGGCGCAGGAATGCCTATTGATATAATAGCAATTAACATAAAACAGACACTCAGCGATTTAGGAAAGATAACAGGAGATGATGTCTCTGAAGATATAATAAAAGAAATCTTTTCTAAATTTTGTTTGGGTAAATAAAAAATGACGACAAAACTCGACAAACAAATGAACAAAAATGTAAAACACAAACTATACCAAAAAGACAAAAAAAGACGTAGAAACCTTTAAAAAGTAAACATATATATGATATAAAATCAAAAAAACACATGAAACAATGTTTTTTGTTTCATAAAAAACACCAAAAACAGGAGGAAAAACAATGAGTTATTATGCAGGAAAATATGATGTGGCAGTAATAGGCGCAGGACATGCTGGATGTGAAGCAGCATTAGCATCAGCACGTATGGGAAAAAGAACTTTATTATTTTCAATTAGTTTAGAAGCTGTAGCAAACATGCCATGTAATCCACACATAGGAGGAAGCTCAAAAGGACATCTAGTTAGAGAAATAGATTGCCTTGGGGGTGAGATGGGAAAAAATATAGATAAAACGTTAACACAATTAAGAATGTTAAATACATCAAAAGGACCAGCGGTTTATTCATTAAGAGCACAAGCTGACAGAAAACATTATCAAGCTGAGATGAAACATACAATAGAAAAACAAGCAAACTTGTTTTTAAAACAAGCTGAGATAGTCAATATAGGGATATCAGAGGATGAAATAGATGAAAAAGACAATTGTCGAAACATGAAATCAGCAGATGCAGAGCGGAGTGCAGGAGAAAAAACAAACAAGAAAAATTAAATCAATAGAGACAAACATAGGAGCAATATATGAGGTAGATTCAGTTATTGTAGCTACAGGTACATACTTAAAAGGAAAAATATTTATAGGCGAAAATTCATATGAAAGTGGACCAGATGGAGTATTTCCTGCAGTAAAATTATCAAATGTACTAAAAGGATTAGGAATTAATTTAATTAGATTTAAAACTGGTACACCAGCTAGAGTAAATAAAAATACAATTGATTTTAGTAAGATGGAAATTCAAGAAGGCGACAAAAATTTAACAGCATTTTCTTTTGAAGATGAAATAGACAATAATATACAGCAATTACCATGTTATTTAACATATACAAATAATAAAACTCATGAAATTATAAGGGAAAACTTACATAGATCTCCATTATATTCTGGTAAAATAGAAGGAACTGGACCGCGTTATTGTCCTTCAATAGAGGATAAAGTAGTTAGATTTAGTGATAAAGAAAGACATCAAGTATTTATAGAACCAATGGGAAGAAATACAGATGAAATGTATGTGCAAGGTATGAGCTCATCTTTGCCAGAAGACGTACAAATAGCCATGTATAGAACATTACCTGGATTGGAAAATGTGGAATTTACAAGGCCAGCATATGCAATAGAGTATGATTGCATAGATCCATCTGAATTGAAATTATCATTAGAGTACAAGAATATAGAAAATCTATTTTTTGCAGGACAGATAAATGGGACATCTGGATATGAAGAAGCTGCATCACAAGGAATAATAGCTGGAATTAATGCAGTTTTAAAATTAAAAGGTGAAGAACCTGTAATTTTGGATAGATCTCAAGCCTATATAGGAGTATTAATAGATGATATAGTAACAAAAGGAACTAATGAACCATATAGAATGATGACTTCTAGAGCTGAATATAGATTATTATTGAGACAAGATAATGCAGATTTAAGATTGACACAAATAGGACATAAAGTAGGATTAATTTCAGATGAAAGATATAATAAATTTTTAGCCAAAAAAGAAAACATTGAAAAGGAAATTAATAGAATTAAAAAATTAACAATTAAGCCAACAGAAAAAGTTAATGAATTATTAAAGAAAAACAATTCTTCTGAAATAACTGCGGGAGTAAAGCTTGCAGATTTACTTAAAAGAACAGAATTAACATATGATATACTAAAAGAGATTGATGATAATAGACCAGAACTAAGCTTAGCAGAAGCTGAGGAGGTCGAAATACAAGTAAAATATGAAGGATATATAAATTTACAACAGGGACAAGTGGAAAAATTTAGAAAATTAGAGCAAAAAATATTGCCTAAAGATATAAAATATAATACAATAAAAGGACTAAGATTAGAAGCAAGGCAAAAACTAGACAAAATAAGACCAGAATCAGTAGGACAAGCTTCTAGAATATCTGGAGTATCACCTGCAGATATATCAGTGTTATTAATATATATAGAACAAGAAAAAAGAAAGTAATAGTGAGGTAAGTATGGAATTAGAGCAGTTTTCTGATAAATTGAAAAGCAAAGCGTACCAAATTGGTATAGTTTTAACAGACGACGAATGTGAAAAATTTTATAAGTATATGGAATTATTATGTGATTGGAATACAAAAATAAATTTAACTGCAATAATTGAACCAGATGACATAATTGTAAAGCATTTTGTAGATTCGTTAACGATAAAAAAATATGTAAAAAAGAGTGATTTAGTAATAGATATTGGAACTGGAGCAGGCTTTCCAGGGATACCTTTGGAAATAGTAAATTCTTGCAACAAAATTGTTTTAGCAGATTCCTTAAATAAGAGAATTAATTTTTTAAATGTTGTAAAAGAAAGTATTAATTTAGAAAATATTGAAACAATTCATGGAAGAGCGGAAGAATTGGCCCAAAGCAATAAATTTAGAGAAACCTTTGATATTGCTACATCTAGGGCAGTAGCACCATTAAACGTTTTGCTAGAGTATATGCTACCTTTTGTAAAAATAGGTGGAAAATGTATTTGTATGAAGGGTGCAAATATTAGAGAAGAAATACAAGCTGCAGAAAATGCACTTAATATATTAGGTGGAAAAATAGTTGAAGTAGATGAGTTTAATCTTCCTGAAACAGACAACACTAGAAATATTGTTATAATAGAAAAAACACGTGAAACAAATAAAAAATATCCAAGAAAGGCTGGAACACCTTCTAAAGAGCCACTTTAAATTTAAAGTCAGTTAATAAATCAGATTAACTGGCTTTATCAATGTATATAAAATTTCTTTATTATATTTACGAAATGCATTGACATATTTTTGATATTTTTATATCATATTTATATTAAGAAATAAGATGGAGGTAGATTTTGTGGGAAAGATAATTTCAGTAGCAAATCAGAAGGGTGGAGTTGGAAAAACAACAACAGCCATAAATTTAAGTGCGATGTTAGCAAAAAAAGGAAAAAAAGTTCTATTAATAGATGCAGATCCACAAGGTAATGCAACCAGTGGTGTTGGAGTAGATAAATCAGTTAGTTTATCTGTATATGATGTTCTAGTAGATGGAATTGAAATAGAAAATACTATTCAACCAACACAAATGCAAAATTTAGAACTATGTCCATCAAATATAAATTTGGCAGGGGCCGAAGTTCAACTAGTATCAGTAAAAGGAAGAGAGCGTAGACTAAAAGAAAAATTAGATAAAATAAAAGAAGATTATGAGTATATAGTAATAGATTGCCCACCATCTTTAGGAATTGTAACTTTAAATGCTTTCACAGCTTCAGACAGTGTACTTATACCGGTTCAATGTGAGTACTATGCACTAGAAGGATTAGGACAATTAATTAATACTATAAATTTAGTAAAAAAACACTTAAATAAAAATTTAGAAATAGAAGGAGCTTTGTTAACAATGTATGATGCAAGGACAAATTTGTCAAATCAAGTTGTTAAAGAAGTAAAAAAATATTTTGAAAATAAAGTTTATAAAACAGTAATTCCAAGAAATGTAAAATTAAGTGAAGCCCCAAGTTATGGTATGCCTATATGCATGTATGATACCAGATCAAAAGGTTCTAAGTGTTATGATAAATTTGTAAAAGAATTAATAAAAATAAATGATGCTAAAAATAATGAGGAAAAAGCAAGGCACATGAAATAAAAGAAAGGAGACATAAAATGGCTAAAAAAATGACAGGATTAGGGAAGGGATTAGATGCACTATTTGGAGACTCTTCATTAGAGGAAGAAGAGATAGATAATGCCGTAGAATTAAAAGATGGCGAAGAAATTGTTCAAAAAATAAAAATAATAGATATTGAGCCAAACAAAAACCAACCAAGAAGAACATTTAATAATGAGAGTATAGAAGAATTAGCAGAATCTATAAAAAGATATGGAATAATTCAACCAATAATAGTAACAAAAAAAGATAAATACTATGAAATAATCGCAGGAGAGAGAAGATGGAGAGCTTCTAAAAAAGCTGGATTAACAGAAATTCCATGTATAGTAAGAGATGACACAGAAAGAAAAAATAAAGAAATTGCATTAATAGAAAACATTCAAAGAGAAGACTTAAATCCAATTGAAAAAGCAAGAAGCTTTAGACAATTAATGGATGAATATGGAATGACACAACAACAATTATCAGAAACAATAGGGATAAGTAGAAGTGCACTAGCAAACACAGTAAGACTTTTAAATTTGGACCCAAGAGTAATAGATTTAGCATTACAAGGAAAATTAACAGAAGGGCATTGCAGATCATTAATGTGTTTTGAAGATGGGGACAAACAGTATGAAGCAGCTTTACAAATAATTGAAAAAGGCGAAACAGTAAGAGATATTGAAAGAAAAGTACAAAACAAAAAGAAAACACAAAAGGTAGATAAAAAATATGATGCAATATTTAAAGACATAGAAAATTCATTCCAAGGATTTTTCGGAACAAAAGTAAAATTAGATGCTGGAAAAAGAAGTGGAAAAATAATAATACAATATTCATCAAATGAAGATTTAGAAAGATTATTAGAATTAATAAAATAAAAAAATTAAAAAAGAAGAATTAATTCTTCTTTTTTTTGTTCATTAGTGCTCATTAGGGCCGGGGGTTTTTGGTTAATTATTTTAAATAGCAATAGGGCCGGGGGTTTTTGAGTAATTATTTTAAATAAAAAAATAATTAAAAAAATAAGTATATATATAAAGTGTTTCTGAGGTATTTATAATTAAAGTGAGAAAAAAATAAAAAAAGAAGATATAATTATCTTCTTCTTTGGCGGAGAATGAGGGATTTGAACCCTCGCGGCCCTTACGAACCCTAACAGTTTAGCAAACTGTCCCCTTCAACCACTTGGGTAATTCTCCAATTATATAAATAAAAGTTAGATAATAAAAAATTATGATCTAACTTTTATATTGCATAATGGCGGAGAGGGTGGGATTCGAACCCACGGTAGGCTACAAACCCACGCCAATTTTCAAGACTGGTGCCATAAACCAACTCGACCACCTCTCCATAGATTAGTGCAACAAATATATATTAGCATATTTTATGTATAATTGTCAAGATAATTTAGTATATTTATTCATAAAATTTCAAAAATAAAAATAATATTTAGAGGGTGATTTTATGAAATTTGGTTTATGCTTATCAGGTGGAGGCGTAAAAGGTGCGGCTCATATAGGAGCATTAAAAGCGTTTGAAGAGGCAGGCATAGAATTCAATTATGTATCTGGAACTTCATCTGGAAGTATTGTTGCAACATTATATGCTGCAGGATATAAATCAGATGAAATTTATAAAATTTTTATTAATAATAGTAAAAAAATAAAATATGTAGAACCTAAAAAAATTATTAAATTAATAATGGGATTAATTTTTACAGGAAAAATAATTATTGACGGGTTAAATAGTGGCAAAAAACTTGAAAAAATAATAAAAGAAAATTGTAATAAAAAAAATATTAAGAATATTAATCAAATAAAAAAAATATTATTAATTCCTAGTGTAGATGAAAGGGATGGAAAAATTTATTATTTTTGTTCTTCAATAAATAATCGAAAATACTCAGATGAAATAGTTTATATAAATGATATTCAAATACAAAAAGCCATTAGGGCAAGCTGTAGTTATCCAGGGGTATTTTGTCCATGTGAAATATTAGGAACTAGATTAATAGATGGTGGAATTAGAGAAAATTCACCGTGGAAGGAATTAAAAAAAGCAGGTGCAGAAAAAGTAATTTGTATAACATTTTCACAAACTAAATACGAAAAAGAAAAAGAAAATATTATTGATATAGTTGAAAATTCATTAAAAATATTA
>Ga0172378_10004553_pt1 | contig 12979 bp, 6 predicted proteins | sample GrowelOW332metaG_FD_119755 | JGI IMG/M metagenome (GOLD analysis project Ga0172378, IMG submission 119755) | Groundwater microbial communities from an aquifer near a municipal landfill in Southern Ontario, Canada - Pumphouse #3_1 metaG | ecosystem: Environmental > Aquatic > Deep subsurface >...
ATGACGTTTTTGTGAACGTCGCTAACAAATATACGCTGTCCGCACAGTCAAAACAATAGCTTGGAGAAAAAAAGTATTAAAGAATAATGACAAAAGACAACGCAATAAGGACTATCGTCGCCGCACGCACCCCAAAAATGGTCGATTCTATCCGCAGATTACGCAGATTTACGCAGATTGCTTTTTTCTTTCTTTGGAGCCTAAAAAATCGTTAATGTGCGAAATCATGTGATGAACACTTGTTTTTGCGCCAATGTGACCGAAACTCTTCTTTTGCGAAATGCTTTTTGACAATAGACTCCTTATCAGGTGTTTATGCTTGAATTTGCCCCGTAGGGGCACGACCATGCTTAACCCCAGGCTTCAGCCTGGGGTTAGGTGTCCTATCGAACAGTGCCTCGTAGAGGCACTACAGTTCCGAAGTCTTGGTTGAAAATTGTCAGTAATCGTTCTCGTATTGTGTTTGTCAGGCATCCAGTAGTGCCCCTACGGGGCACGATTGACAGGTGAGCATTTTCCCCAGGCTAAAGCCTGGGGTTAAGCATGGTTAAGCGCCTACGGCGCTGAGCAAGGCTTCAGAACTACTGTGTCAAGTCTCTCTTTTTATCACAAAATTTCGCACATTACCAAAAAATCTTTGTAAATCTACGCAATCTGCGGATAAAAACCTGAAAGTTGGATAAAGCGTACGCTACTTGGCGGTTATTCCCAGGTACTCCAGAAACAGGCGGTCTCTGGCAACCGATTCGGTTGACCACCGATACTTACCCATGGCGGATCACTTCCTTGAGCTTGTGCCGTTTGGTGACGAGTTCCTCGACAGTCAGAGCCTGCTTGTACTGCGGCGTGTCTCTCTCAACCGCCATGTTGATGCCTCGGGCCAGAGCCTCGGATGCGGCAGTGAGTATGGGCTTCCCATCGATCCGCAGTTCGTACTTGCCTGTTTCGAGATGGGAGACTTTCAGTATCTCCCGATTCAGCTCGGAAAGGAAGGGAACGAGTTCGAGTGCTGGCTGTTCTCTTTGGCCAATGGGGAAGGGCAGCGCTCGCTCCAGACAGGCAAACCCCTCGCAGACCGCCAAGATGGCGGTGTCGGTGATGGTACAGTTTTCCTGTTTGACGACGCCCTTCATGCCCGCATCGAGCTCCATGACGGCAACGGTGTCGGGCACCCCCTGTGCCTTCAGGAACAGGTAGGCCATGACGAGGTGTCCCGCCGCTCCCGGATGCACGCGGTCCTTCCCGACAACCGTGAAGGCGGGGTCCTTGGCTTGCCACTCGGCGTTGATCGCCGCCATGGGTGCGTTGAACTCGACAACGTCAACAGCATCGGCGTGTCGCTTGGCGATCTGGCGCACGCCATCGGCGCACGCCTTGAGCGCGTCGTTGACGCCGGAACAGCACGCCTGCTTCTGCCGGCCCGTCTGGTCGTACAGCGAAGGCGTGATGAGGATCGCTCTGGCCCCGTCACCGGTCACCCGTTCGACGAGTTTGCCCATGTTCGCGATGTTGCGATCGATGGCCTGTTCACGCCTCGTCAGTACCGTCTTGTCAGCGTTCTCGCCGGCGTAATCCCCCCGCCCACATCGTTCATCCCCATCATGATGCTGACCACCGTCGGCTTGTGGGGAGCGATGTCCCAATCGTACCGCTTGACTCCTCCCGCAGCCGTGTCCCCCGCAATTCCGCAGTTCCACATCTGGACGCGGACCTCCGGGAGACGGGTCGCGTAGAAAAGCAGGATTTGGGCGTGGTACCCTCCCTGTTTGGTGATGCTGTCGCCGACAAAGCAGACCCTGTCTCCGTCCCGGAAGGTCTCTGTTCCGCTGACAAGACCACCGCCAGACAAGATGCCCAGGCAAACAATCGCGACCGGTTTCATGTTCATCATGATCCTGTTCATATCAGTCCTTCAGTTCGCAAAGTCTGCCGTCACGCGCTTCGACCGTCACGCTGCGACCATCGGGTAGACGGATGGTGTGTGCCGTATCCTCGGGGTTGAAGAAGACCACGGCGCGACGTCCGTCCGGCGCTTGCCAGACGCTGTGGTAGAACGCCGGTACCTCCAGGTCCGCCTTCACCTTGCTCTTGGTGGTCGTCTCGATGGTGCGCATGGGCACGTCGATGGGCAGCGGCTTCAGCATCCGGCCATACAACAGGAAAGGCAGGCCCTCCTCGCGATAGACCCGGCAGCATTTGAAGAACATCTCCCGGCACGACGTTGCGGTCGTGCTCGACTGGTAGAGGACCACATGCAGCATCCCCGGCATGCAGCCGGACGCAAAGCCCTTGGCGATGGTTCGCTCGGGGTGGCCGCCGGTACTGGTGGCTGGCAAGTGCGACGCCCAGCCGGCCTGATACTCGTGGTAGAGATACATGAACAGCGGCACGGCTTCGGTCAGCGGCTGCTGCATGGGGAACTCGGGAGTGATGACATACGGCCGGCTCTGAATAAGCTGAAGGTAGGGAAGGTACAGCTCCCCTGGCTCTTCCATGGACAGCGCGAAGTCCGGACTCATTCCGCCGCAGTCCTTGCGCAACCGCTCGTATAGCTCGACGAGCGACGTGTGAATCCAGCGCCCGTAGCCCGGCGGATGGCCATGGTCCGGCGAGAGGCAGTAGGCCTGCCCAGCGCCGCCGCTGGTGCACTGATCCCAATGAATGACCGTGTAGCCAGCTTTGACGCACCGCTGCGAGATCTCCGAGATGGTGTCGTTCGCGAATGGCGTGGCGCGGCACAGGGTCGCGTACTTGCTGCCCTGGTAGGACTCCTTCTTGGTCTCGACGATTGTGGGCACGGCTGGGTCCTCGCGGCAGGTGACCCAAGGCTTCACTTCGCGGTTGAAGCGCTCGGTCCCGTCGTACGGGCCACGGGGTGCCCAGGGCTTCTCGAACGTCCAACGGTAGCCGGACAGCATGACCATGCCCGTGCCGTAGCGGTCGAACAGCGCGCCCCGGGCCTGGAAGTCCTCGTCGCTTGGGAAGGCTGGGAAGTACTCTTGGGAACACCACATGCCATGCTGTTCCCAGCCCCAGGAGATCGTGATCATGGGCAGGCCGGAACGGGCCGCAAGCTCCGGCATGATCTCGTTGAGATTCTCCAGGCCGTACCTGGCCTTTTTCTCCTTGGTCATCCGCTCCGGGCTGAAGTAGTTCACCATCGCGCCGTTGCGGAACTTGGCGGGCCACAGAGGGTTCTTGTACAGTGGCGTCGCGCAGAAGGTCTGCTGCTGGGACCACCGGCGATAGACTTCGGCGGCATCGTGCCAGATGCCCTTGAACGCGCCGACCACGACCGGTTGGTCCACCACCACGTCTGCGCCTGGTGTCGCGGGACGCAACTGGGTCACGCCCATCCCCATGTTGAGCTCGTTCATGGCCCACAGACGCTTGACCTCGCCCGTCGGGTCCAGGCTCGCGAAGACCACCCCACCAGCCGGGTCGTAGAATGCCATCACCTGGCACGACAGCGGCCCGGGGTACGTGTCATTGAGCGACCGGCCCATCATCTTCTTGTAGGGGTCCACCACGATCCCCCCGTCGAAGCGCGGATAGAGCAGTCGGTCGTCCGCAGACGACTCACCCAGCCGGGCCGGACAGAACACCCGCGGGAAGTCCACTTCCGTCACGGCCCAGTCGCTGCGGTTGTCCACCTGAATTCGGCACGCGAGAAGCCCGTCGCGGCCATAGGGCTCATACCAGTACCGGACGGTCATGTCGGGGAACGTCGCGGTGAAGGTGACGCGCTCGCCTTCCTGTTCGTGGGTGATGCTCTCGGCCTGGTCCGCGCTCGTCTCCTGGACCTCCTGACCTCGGCGCAGGCGGAGCCCGAAGGCCGGGTGGTCGTCGAGGGGGAGGATCAGATCCTGGGCTGTGCGGGAGTCGCGCAGGCCAGTGAGACACCCGCGGTCGTTGAGATGGAACGTGCCGGTCTGCGCGGTGATCCGGATGGTGCCGGTAGCCTTTCGCTGCGCCGCCAGTTTGTCCATGTCCACGCGAACGATGGAGACATCGTCGAGCCACACATCGCCCGAGACATCACCGAGAAAAAAGTCGAGCTTGAGGTCGGGACATGGCACCGCTTTGGCGCGGAAATAGGCGCGCTGGGGCTGCCACTGCTGAGTCGCCGGGAAGAACTGAGCCACACCGGCCCCTCTCCAGGGGTTGAGCTGCTCGATGAGCACCACCCTCATGTTGCGTGGCAGGGAGGACTTGCAGCGGAACTCGACGCAATAGGTCTCGCCCGGTTCGAGCGTGTTCTGCGGGAAGTTGCACGCGAACTGCACGTGGTTGCTCTTGCCGGTGTTCGTCACCACCACGTGGGCAGCGGGGTTACCGTCGAGCAGCTCGACCTTGAGCGTTGCCTTCGCGTCCTCCTCCGTATGGAAGGACCAGTGCGCCGTGCCCTCGTCAAAGGTACCGTTGGACAGCAGGTTTCCCGCAAGCGGCGCCGCAAAGGAGCGGAGACCTGCCAGGAAGAACGCGATCACGATTCGGATGGAATGAGTGTGCATGCTGACGTCTCCTGATGAATTTGCTGTCGGCCCTCAACGCATCCTGCGAGCTGTCGTGGGAGCTTCTGCAACCACTGGCGACAGCCAACAGTAGAATAGCAGGTCCAAGAACGTTTGCCGTACCTCGCATTGTCGTGGCTTTTTGCATCTGGGGCTGGTTCGCTCTCTACTGGTCGGTTCGGAAGGGGACGGCTGGCAGCCCCGCGGCATTGGCAAGTGTGCATTCCGGGTTGTAGGCCCAGGCATAGCGGACATAGGCTGGATTGGGTACCGCGTCGCTCCAGACCAGGACCGTGTCGCCATCGATCTTGGCGTCAGCCCAGACGAACACCTTGTCCGCACCCGCGATCGCGAAGCCCTTCAAGACGCCACCTTTCGCCACAAGTCCACCGTAGACGTGGGCAAACCGAATCCGGATGCCGTTGCCTTCGACGCTGTTCGATGCGTAGAGCGGGCCGGACACGGGGAGGTCGGTGTCGCCGTAGCAGTCGCGGCAGGCCCAGAGGGCGAGACGTTTGCCCACATCCTGCTTGTTCGTTGGATGCACGTTGGTTGCATCGCCAATATCAATGGTGACGGCCATGCCGGTGTGGGGGAGGGCCAGGGCCTTGGCCTGCGATTCCCGGAAGAAGGCCCATGGCTCGTCGCCGGGATTGGGCTGGCGCTCCTTGTAGCTAGCCAGTTGCACGAAGTAGAACGGCAGCGTCTCGTCGTTCCAGAGATTCCGCCACGACCGGATCAGCGCCGGGAAGAGGACGTCATGCTGCTGCGTTCTGCCGGCGTTGGATTCGCCCTGATACCAGATGAAGCCGCGGACCGGAGTCGATGTGTAGGGCGCAATCATGGCGTTGTAGAGGGCGGTCGGCAGTTGCTGGCCGACGGGGAGGTTCCGGGCCAGCTTTCCGGGCTCAACGGCGAGTTCAACCTTGCATTGCCAGGTTTTCGGCAACCGCACTTCGTCCTTGCCTTGCAAGAGACTGAGCGGCCGGGGATACTCCGGGTAGAAGCCTCCTGGGCCGACCTCGTTGAAGACGCGGACAGCCACCACGTTCCGGCCCGTTTTCACCAGGTTGCCGGGGACCTTGTGTGTCCGGAAAACATAGGTGCCTCCCTTGTTCTCCATGCGTCCCACTTCCGTGCCGTTGAAATAGGCGATGCTGTTCTGAGCGATTAGCCCCAGATAGAGGGACGCATCCTTCCCGGCCCATGCATCCGGCAACTCCACCCAACAGCGGAACCACACCGCGCCGTCGATCTTCATGCCTTGCGACTCGATATTGCCGGGAACCGTCACTTCCTTCCAGTCGGAGGCGTCATGGTCCGGGGTTGCCCAGGCGAGGCATTCCTCGCGGATGCCGGGATCCTGAGCTGCGGCATCGCGGTAGACCTGCATGCGGACGGCATCGTATGTTTTCCAGTTGGTATACTCTTCCGGTGGGATAGTCGGGGGCTGCGGCAGTGACGCATCGGCCCGCAGCACATCCGCGGGAACCCATGCCTCGCAGGAACTCGAGCCAACCGCGCTGTTGATGATGCCGATGGGAACGCGATGCCGGGTGTGCAGTTCCCGGGCGAAGAAGTAGGCAACGGCAGAGAACTGGCGCACGTTCTCCGGAGTGCAGACCTGCCACTTTCCTGCCGGTTCCGGGCGCGGTGCCGAGGAGAGGTCGGTCGTCACCATGAAGAACCGAATCCCGTCGTAGTTGGCGGCTTCCATCTCCGCCTTGGCGTTGTCCACCTCATGGACCCGCACTCCCATGTTCGACTGCCCCGAGGCGAGCCAGAGATCCCCCACCAGGACGTTCTTGATGGTGATCGTGTTCTGCCCAGAAACACGCATCTCCTCAGGCTCGGATGATGCGGACAACGAATCGAGGACAACCCGCCACTTGCCCGTAGCGTCAGCCCTTGCTTCCTTTCGCTGGCCAGCGAATTCGACAGTCACGCTCTCCGCCGGAGCCGCCTTCCCGTGAACCGGGATCGGCTTGCCTCTCTGCAGCAGCATGTTGTCCGCAAACGTCACAGGCGTCTGCACATCGGCGCGGAGGCCGCTGGCGAGCGTAGCCAGGACAGAAGCGGCAGTAAGCTTCATGGCGAAATGGATGGTTCTCATCGGCTACTGTTCCCTATATGTTGGCAGAGGCATCTCGTTGATCAACCTGCGTCGGTGCGCTCGCTTGCCCCGGTCACGGCAGGAGTCCCACGGTGTTGTCTTCCTGCGTTACATCCGCGACGTTCTCCAGCGCAATGGCTTTGCTCGGATCCCCGCCTGTCACCTCAAGCGCATTTCCGGTGATCGCAAGCCCCGTACATCCCGAAACGTGTATGCCAGTTGGCGTCGGGCTTCGGATCTCGTTACCCTCGATGGCGATGTCCCTATGGGAATTCGCCGGCAGGGATACTCCCCCGCCGGATCTGCCGTATATGGAGATACCTCCGCCCCGATTGCCGCTGAGACGGTTCCCGATGATCTCCAGATCGCTGCTGCAGCCGCCTTCCATCCACTGGTATTCCGGGGAAATCTGCATCCCGGCCGACCAGCAGGCGTCAATCGTGTTGTTCTTGATCACCCCTCCAGACGCTTTGATGAGTAGCCCTCTGGAACGGATATGGCCGAAGGTGCAGTCCCGGATGACGAACCCATTGCCGCCGCGGCTCTTCGAGATCACGACACTGCCTGGGGCCAGCGCAATCTCGTGTTCGATTTTCACCTTGAAAGCATGCCTGAACGGCGTCCCCTCGCGCTCGTGAAAGCCGGGCCACAGAGGAAGACTCCTGACGAAGGCGACTTCTTCCTGGGTAATCCCCCCGTCCGGCGTAACGCGAACCGTTTTCACGTCCGGCGGGCATTGCCCGTCAAAAGACATCACCTGAAGGCTATCCCCGCTGAGCTGCTCCCATTTCCACGGCTGGTGCGTGAGAATCCGCAACTCGTCGCCCGTCACTCTGCTTACCATGGCGTACATGCCGCAGATATTGACGCAGTCATCGCTCTGGTAACGCGCCGTGCACCCGATGATCTGCGGCCCGACATTCGCGTCGCGGCTGTGGAAGCCGTCGTGGTTGATGCTGCGCAATCTTCTCAGGCCTCGTTCAGCAAAGTCTTGCTCCGGTGGGCGGCGGTCGATCCGGCAGTTCCGGTAGACGGTCCGGTTATTGTGCTCGCCATAGAAGGCCATCCCCTGGGAGCTGTAGATCGTGATGTTTTCGAAATGCAGGTTGGTGCAGCAGGTGGAGTAGCTGGTTCTCAGATGGCCCTTGGGGCTGATGCTGAATACCGCGATGTCGCCCACCTCCCCTCGGCGGTCCTTGCCGCCGGTTATGCGGTAGGTGTCCTGGCCAACGCGCAGGATATCGACATTGTCTTCATAGCGCATGGGGTTGACCAATTCGTGGCTGTCCTTCCCGTAGACCTGAATCGGCCAGAACTCCACAGCCTTCTTGAATGCAAAGTCGTTGGGATAGCCGTCGATGATCTCGACGGTCCAGTTCTTCTCCTGGTCAATCTCTACAATCCTCGCTTGGGTAAACGGGAGCGGGTCAAAATCGATGGTAAGCCCCTTGATGGTCAGATCGACGCAATCCCGGATCTCGAATACCGTGCCAGGTTCCGTGCCCCGGAATTCCACGCCGGTCAGATCAATCGTGACCTTCTCCAGATTCTCTAGCGTCAGGAAGACCCTCCCTTCCTTGGCCTTGGGCGTCACTTTGTAGACTCCGGGGGGCACGACAATGGTCTTGCGCCCAGCCTTCAGCTCGTTCACGATGAAAGTGATCGGATCCTCGGCCGCCAAACTGGAGCCCATGATGGAAGACGCCAAACAAATAGTAACCATAAGGAAGACTCTCATTCTGGTTTCGTTTCCCTGGTGGAGACAACGTTGTTCTCTTGTGTCACGTTGACGACGTTCTCAAGGATGATCGCGCCTTCCGGCCGTTTCGTCCGCAGTTCGAGAACGTTGTTGGATATATCAAGGTTGGTGCAGCCGGTTACCTGGATTCCTCGCGTCGTGCCCGTGATGGTGTTTCCAGAGACAACAATGTCCCGGTGCCCATTTGCCGGGAGATCGATCTTGAGGCCAGTTTTGCCGGTTATTACGATGCCGGCTCCGCCGCATCCCCGGAAGCGATTGCCGATGACCTTGACGTTACTGCAGCAAGGGCCTTCCATCCAGGCGTACGATGGACCAGCCCAGATTCCCGGCCCGGAGCAGTCGACCACCGTGTTGTTCTCAACGATGCCGTCGGATCCCTTGAAGAGAATCCCTCTGGCTCGCGTGTGCCCGAAGTCGCAGTCCTTCACCAGGAATCCACTGCCACAGCGGCTGTCGATGATCACACTTCCCATCTCCAAGGGCTCCGCCCGGTCAATTCTCATGATGAATGCGGTTGAGTACCATCTGTAGCTTCCTGGCCAGAGAGACAGCGTCCTCAGGAGAGCTTCATCAGCGACCGTCGTCCCGCCATCCGGGGTGACGGAGAGCACCTCGGCGTCCGGCAGGCGCCGACCAAATCGGGGAGTCATGATCTGGATGGAGTCCCCGGCTACCGGTAGGTACCTCCCGTCTTCGACCGCAATGATCCGGAGTTCGTCGCCGTCAGCCTTCACGACGATGCTGTAGAGCCCGGTGATGTTGACACAATCGTCGCAGTGGTAGTGTGCGTAGCAGCCGATGATCTGCGGTCCGACCTTCGCGAAGCGGCTGTGGAACGCATCGTGGTTGCCGCTGCGCAGTCGCTTGAGGCCGCGCTGGACGTGATCGGTCTCCGGCGGCCGCCGTGCCACCTTGCAGTTCAAGTAGACGGCCTTGGTGTTGCCATCCTCCCGGAAGGCCATTGACCGGGCACTGTAGACGGTGAAACCCTCAAGCCGCAGGTTCACGCAATCGCGTGAGAAGACCGCGTAGTCTTTGCCTGTCTCCCGTTTGCCGTTTTTGTCACGGCTGTTGTTGCAACTGAAGACGACGATGTCGCCCAGCGCGCCGGACCGGTTCTTCCCACCGGTGATACGGTAGACGCGCTCCCCGGTCCGAATAGCTGCGGCGTTGTCCTCGAACCGCATCGGGTTGACCAGTTCCAGGCTTTCCCGCCCGTAGACCTGAATGGGCCAGCCACCCCTCGCATCCTCGCTGGGGTAGCCTTCGATGACCTCGACGGTCCAGTTCTTCTGGTCATCCACCTCGACGATTCGGGCCTGCGTGAAGGGCAGCGGGTCGTAGTCGATGGTCAGTCCCTTCAACGTCACGTCAACGCAGTTCTCGATCTCCAGCATCCGGGTGTTGACCAGGCCCAGGAACTCAACGCCCGTGAAATCGATCGTCACGCCGCTCAGATCTCTGAGCGTGAGGTAGACACCGTTCTTGGGAGTCAACCGGTAGACGCCGGGGGGGACGACAATGATCTTCTTGCCGGCCTTCAGCTCGTTCTCGATGAAGGTGATCGGGTTCTCTGCCGCAGCGGCAGAGCTCAGCGCCCCAGCCGCCAGCAAGGCGATGATCGTCCTCACGGCAAGAGTTCTCATCTGGATGTCTCTTGCGCGAGTTTCGCGATTTCTTCGGGAGCCAGGGCGCAGCGGTAGACGCGGGCATCGTCGAGCCAGCCGAGGAAGCGGGTGGAATCGTTGTTTGCCGAGTGCGCGCCGAGAGTGATGGGGGTGCCGGGGCGGATGAAGCCGCGGCGTTCCATGACGCCCACTTCCAGGCCATTGACATACAGGCGCATGACCTGGTTGTCGAAGGTGGCGGCGACGTGCGACCACTCGCCTGCGGGCAGCGGCTCGGGCCCCTTCAGCCAGTGGCTCCAGCTCTCCCGCGGGACCTGCCAGACGGGAAGGCCGCCACTCAGCCCAAGCCGGTAACCCGAGGTGGCGCCGCTGGTGTTCTGGATCCAGCGGCCGTTCTGGTTGGCTTCCGAAGGCTTGCACCAAAGGGCAACGGTGACGCCGCCGGGAGAGAAGAAGGCCGGCGGCACGGACGCGGTGGCACCACCGCTGCCGCAGCGCAGAACCTTGCCGCCGCGTCCGGCCTCAATGGAGACACCTTCGTTCCTGAGCTGAATGCCGTTCGGCGAGGAGTCGGCGAAGGGACCGTTCTTCTCTGCTTCGGTCTCGAACTCCCAGTGAGCCAGCAGGTCGCCGGTGATGCGGACCGGCTGCCAAGGCATGCGGTCGCCGAATGTGGCGCGGGTCGCCTCGTACCATCTCTGCGGCGGGCGCATGCCGAGATCCTCGGGGATGATGTCGGTGACCGTTTCGGGTGCCCAGTCCGTGCAGAAGACCCGTTTGATGGCGTTGACGAAGGTGAAGCCGGTCCCCGTGGTGGGTTCGATGTAGTGGCCTTCGCCGAACTCGGTCCAGTTGTCGAGGACCACGATCTTGCTGTCCCAACGGTCGGCGGGCTTGGCGTCGACCAGTTCCTTCGCCTGGCGACAGGCGACCTCGAAGATATCCGCACTCGGGTTGGCGGTGTAGAAGCGCTCCCCGCGCTTGACCCGTCCCCAGGGGCGGTCATCGCGGTTCATGACCACATTCGGGATGTCGGGAACGTCGCCAGTGCAAGCGTCGCGGTCGATCCAGGCCTGCCGGAAGCGGCTGAGCACATCGGCATAATCGCGATAGGCAAGGCCGGCCGGATCATGTCCGGCAATCTTCACGCCGGCGGGACTGAGGTTGTAGCCGGTCACCGCGTCCCATCCGCTCTCCGCGATCTGCTTGCCGAGGATTGGGTTGGCGGCGGGCATGCAGGCGATGATGCGCAGACCGTCGAAACCGGCCTCCCGGCACCGGGCGCGCATCTTGTCGAAGGCTTGCCTGGTATTCTCCGGGCCGCCCAACTGCTTGAGCAGTCTTTCAGGCCGCCATACGACCAGCACGGGCTGGTTGTCGATTTTCAGGTACGAGGGATGGGTGAAGTAGTTCTTGATCCAGAACGGCAGCACATTGTCGAGCAGATCGGCCTCGTCGTTCACCCCAACCCGACCGTTCTCCCACATGATGGTGAAGGTGAACATGTCGCGGTATTTGGCCTCGAAAAGCCCGTCGTGGATGGCGTGCCCGAGACGCTGTTCGATCTGCGGTTCCTGATTGGCCCGGTACCAGCAGTAGATGAAGCCGTTGACGCCGTGTTCGAGGGCGTACTTGATGTGCCAGTCCGCGACCTCCGGAGTCCCTTCGTCGTACCAGCCGATGGCGGGACGCTTCTCGGGCCAGGGCTCGATCAGCTTCCAGCCATAGTGCGTCCCTTCCTTCCAGAGCGCGCAGTAGTGCATCAGGGTGATGTAGTCGGTCTTGGCGGGTTGCGGCCGGGGCACGTAGTCGGCGGGCTTCACTTCGGGCGGCAGCGGCTCGAACGCGAGGGCAAGGTCCTTGCCCTGCGTTTCCGCGCCGGCCCCCGAGGCTTCGACGCGCACGGTGAAGGTCCCCGGCCGGGCGGCGCGGATGCGCCAGGTTGCCATGTCGAAGTCGTCCATGCCGAGATAGGGGATGGTCTGCCGCACTTCGCCGAGAAGCTCGACGCCATCCGGCACGGCTAGCCGCACGGTGATGTTCTCGGCCTCGCCGCCCACGTTCTGGAGGCCCAGAACGATGGTTTCCTCCCGGCCGGGCCGGAGCTTGGCCCGCCCGGCAGCCAGGGACCGGAGGTAGAACCAGGGCGTGCCCACCGGGCGGTCCGCCAGCACGAGCCGACGGATCACGACGGGCTCTTCGCCGCTGCCGAGCCTCAGGGCCAGCCGCAGCAGCGTCCCCGTCCAAACATCGGACAGGCTGCCGTCGATCACGCTGAGCCGTCCGTCGGTCTGCGGCACAAAGCTGATCGAGCCGACTCCGGCATCGGTCACGAAATCCAAGTATCCGGCCCGGCCCGGCCCGATCGAGGCGATCTCGAGACAGACGAACTGCAGGGAGGCTAGGTCGCAGGCCAGGGCCGGGCTCGCGAACAAGGCCGAGTCCGACGGGAAGGCCACCGTGGCAGTGCCCGCGCGGACCTCGCAGTTCGCTCCTGCCAGTCCCTTCCAGTCCTTCCATCCGTCCCCGCCGCCAAAGGCCGTGCGCTCCACCGCCTGTTCCGCAGCGCCGGTTGCCAGCAAGGCCGCGCGTTCCTGGCTGGGGTTCCGGATCGCCAGGCGATCCACCACGCCCGCAACGGGGCCGATCTGGAGGGGAGCTGCACCGGGGTTGGTCCGGCCGGAACGGGCACTGGTGAAGGTCTCGCCGTTCACCTCCATCTTCAATTCCTGTCCCGACCACACGGCGCGGACATCGTACCAGGTGCCTGCCTGCACGACCGGGCCCTTCAGTCGCGGATCCCACTTGCCGCCGATCTGCACGAAGAACGAGAGATGACCGCTTTCGTGTCCGTCAACGCGCAGAAGGTACTCGCCGTCCTTCGATGCCAGGACTTGGGCGCTCTTCGGCAGTTCGTCCAGACGGAATCGGCAGGCGATCTCAATCTCCGGACACAGGCGCA
>Ga0172378_10004556_pt1 | contig 12967 bp, 10 predicted proteins | sample GrowelOW332metaG_FD_119755 | JGI IMG/M metagenome (GOLD analysis project Ga0172378, IMG submission 119755) | Groundwater microbial communities from an aquifer near a municipal landfill in Southern Ontario, Canada - Pumphouse #3_1 metaG | ecosystem: Environmental > Aquatic > Deep subsurface >...
ACAAGAGGGAAGAAACGTGATTTGATGGCTATGGCATTAGAGAATGCTAAGCAAATGCTGGATACTCACTTTCAGACCGCCAGACTGACTGATGATGTCTTATCCTTGCTTGAGGATTTAAAAACCAAACTGTCTTTAAAGAAAACTCCTCTTGATATTGAGTTATATGATAACTCCCATACCACGGGTTATGACTGTGTCGGAGCTATGGTCAAATACATCAACGGCGAAAAAGCACCTGAGCTTTACCGCAAGTATAAAATCAATCAACCTAACAAGGAAGATGACTTAGCCAGTATGAGAGAGGTGCTGACTAGACGGTTTACGAGACTCAAAGAGGAAAAAGCCAAGTTACCCGACTTAATCATTGTCGATGGCGGATACAATCAATGCCAAGTAGCTCTAGAAGTCAAAGAGGCTGTAAAGGTCGACATTCCAATAGCCGGTCTTGCCAAGAATGATAAACATGAGACGGATACTCTGATTAATGCCGATACCGGTGAAGAGATACCTTTAGATAAAGGCTCACCGCTATTTTTTCTTTTGATGCGAATGCAGGATGAGGTTCACCGTTTCGCAATTACTTTCCATCGAGCCAATCGATCCAAGGCTACTTTTAAAACCATCTATGATGACATTGACGGAATAGGAAAGAAGAGAAAAGACAAACTTCTCGACTTGTATCCTACCATGGATTCCTTGGAAGGCATCACTCAGGCCGAGTTGGAACAGTTAGTTCCCTCGCAGTCAGCTTTGAAGATTTTAGAGAAGCGTGATCTTTATGAGAAAGATGTGAAAGCCATTGAAGAACACCATAAAGAAATTGAGTCGTAACATTCTTAGGCTTAAAATAAGTTGCTTAGATAAACTAATTCCTTAAAAGAGGTAAACCAAAATGATTGAGAAAATGAAGTTTCAAAATTATATACCTACAATCCTAACTATGTTTTTTTCAGCCTTGTTAGTAGGACTGTTGGCTCTTGGCCATTCCCGATATGCTCTTTTAGGTGAAATGTCACTAATTAATAATCCTACTTTGGATCAACAGTTGGCGGATATCATCACCATCCTGGAAATTGTCGTTTTAGTAGGAATATTTGCTATTGCTCTTTTACAGCTATTTACGATTCATTTATATTCGATGCATCTTTTCTGCATAGGCAATATCTTTTTAGCACTGATAGTCTTAATCTTTGAATCCATTTATGTCGGCATATCCTTTAATGAAACAATTCTAGTAGATGGAGTTAATGAAAATATTTTTTATCCTTTGAACTGGCTTACCTTTATTTGTGCTTTTCTATGGTTGATTGCAGTTCTTTTAACTTTTATTTTCTTTGTCAATAAGCCCTACTTAGCGATCAAGAAAGAAATCAAAGAACGGGATGAAAACGAGAAAAAGAAACAGGATGACTTCAAGAATGAGCTTCATTCAAAGATTGCCTCTATGAACAAGGAAGAGCTTTTAACCTTTATCCAAAAAGAAAAAGATGCCGGAAATATCTCAGAAGAAGACTATCTTTCATTATTAAAAGAACTGACAACTCAACCAAAATGAAGCTTATTCTTGAAAAACCGTTTTAATAAATATATAATTTATAAGCCTATTAAGAAGGCATTCGGGACATAGCGCAGTTTGGTAGCGCACTTCCTTGGGGTGGAAGGGGTCATGAGTTCAAATCTCATTGTTCCGACCATTAGCGAAATAAGCCCTAGAAATAGGGCTTTTTTTGTGTCGTGATACGATTTTGATACACTGCTGATATTATTTGGGCTGCGTTTTAAAGGTCGTGTTCATTAAGGCTCTGCTCTTAGCTTTTGCTCTTAAAGACTGTTCTTAAAAAAGCTTTATTAAATTTTTGAGTCAATTATCTATTTCAATAGCTGATAGCTGTCTTAATATCAGGCAAATCAATATTTTCAGGGTAGGAATAAGTAGCATCACTGCTTGCCTTGGTTCTGGCTGCTCCTGCTACTGAATTGACGTCATAGACTTCGGCATCTTGGGTAGTCAAGACACAAAGAGCGTCTGTGAAAGTCAGTTTCAGGCTGACGCTGATAAAAGTTGGGGCCGAAGATTGTCTAGCCAAAGAGAAATCCGCATCGGAAGTAGTGGTGATCATATAGTTTTTGAAAATATCCATGCACTTGATATCTAAATCCAGGTTAGCTTCATAACCCTGACTTGTTTTACTGATGGATGAAGAAGAAAGAACATATTCGGGATTGAGGCTATAAGGGGTAGGATAATGAATATCGGACTGATAGTTCTTATAGTAAAAATCAAAGCTCATTTCCTGAACTGTCGAAGAAGAATAATCAACATCCTTGTCCGAAGAGATGGCTTGGTTTCTGACACGGTAATAGTCAATGCTGTTATTGGAAAAATAAATTCTTTCGGCCATCTTCACATTATTGCTATAGGTGATGTTTTCTTTCAGGATATTGGCTGAAGACTTCATCCAAGAAGTTCTGGTTATCTGTTCATTCGTAACAAACAAAGCCGTTGTGCTGGCAGTAGAGTAGCATTGCTGGATAACCTTATCCTGGTTAGCTGTATTTTGAATCAAGGCATTGAACAAAAGACCAAGGGTGGTCTTATTGTTATTGATTTCATCCACGAAATCATAAGTGCTGAAAGCATTAGGATAATTGGCTTTAAAGTCGGTGAATAAGGTATTGCCGCTGCTTTTAAATGTAACTTTGATTTCGTTAGTTGAATTTAGTAAGAAGGAATAATCCTTATTGGAGTCAGGCAAAACCTTGTATTCAGAATTATAGATGGATGAAAGAAGATAACCATCTTTGGGTGTAGCCTTGATTTTAGCAATATCTCCTGTATTGTAGCTGACAGTGTCAGCTACATAATCAGTGTCATTAATCGATAAAGAGTAGTCGCCTTCTAATGGATTGGTTTCCTGAAATGAAAGAGAAGAGATCTTAGTAGAGGAAACAGCCTCCATAAAAGAAACATCAATCAAAACATCACTGTCAGTAATACTGAAACAGTAGACATTAGTGGAATTGATGGCTATTTTTTCATCATTGATAGTCAGGGATTTGACGGCATATAACATAGGGTTCTTTAAAGTAAGAGTCAAAGTCACCGTTTCATCAACATAACCGGCATCAATATCAGTTTTAGCACTGCCATAGTTTTTGTTTTCATTGACAATCGAAATGCTCTTCTTAGTTTCAGGAAGAATCGGCTCAGGTTTGGCAGGAATATTCTCTAAAAAAAAGCTGGGAGCAATTGAAAGGGCAAATACGATAATTCCAACAAAAGCTTTGTTTTTGTGCATTATTATTTTTTCTTAACATATTTAGTATATCAAGTGAATTATGAATTGCGATTGTTGTGCTAAAAAACAATTGAAAAACCTAAAAAAAGAAATCATAATGCAATTATGAGTTTTTCTCAAGGGGGAAAATAAATGAAAAAATCAATTTCAAAAGCAACTACCATTCTAACCTTGTCTTTATTGACTTTGTCTTCTTTAGCTTCTTGTGGAGCCACTTCTAATATTTCTTCAGATTCTGTTAGTTCAAATTCTAGTGCTGATAATTCTTCACTTCTTCCCACTACTACTAAGGTCTTAGTGGAAATTACCACCAACGGTCATGGCACTGTCAAAGTCAGCGGACTTGATGCTGACAATAAGGCTAGTCTTAATACAGTCTGCCAAGTTACGGTTACTCCTAACACTGGTTATAAAGTAAGCAGCGTCAATGTCAATGGCACTGATATTACTAAGACTTTGGCTTTCACTCCTGATGATGCTGATACCAATTACATTGTCAATGCTACTTTTGTGGCTGATGTCACTTCCGGTCAAACTTTAGTTAAGCTGACTGGTGCCACTGGTCTTGAAGTCGGAAAGACTATGCAGTTAACTGCTACTGTTTATGGCCCGGATACTTCTCTTGTCTACACTTCTTCCGATGCCACTATCGCCACCGTTGATAGTAACGGAGTCGTCACTGGCGTCAAGGCTGGCTTTGTCACAGTAACAGCCACGTCCGTCTTATCGACTGAAGATAATCCGGTTTATGATACTCATACTTTCTTTGTCGAGCCTTCCTATATTGCTAGAATGGTTGAAGGATTTGCCAGTTATGAATATGCTAACGGTGTTAACTTCTCCGGTTCATTGGCAATCGCTTTTGGTCCTGGCTCAGTTGCTGAACCTGACAGTGCTCAGCTTAGCCTTCCTTATAGCTTTACCATTAAGAAGAATGCTAAAGCCACAACTTTGCTTTCAGCCTATAATTTCAACTTGTCTTTATCTTTTGACTCTAGCACCAAAATGGTGCTTTATGTGCTTGCTTCGCTGCTAAAGATCCCGACACTGTCATCCTCTGACAATATTGATATCAGTTATTTAGGAGATGGAACTTTAAAGATTCGCGGAACTACTAATGTCACTACCGGCACAGATGAACAGGCTGTCACTACAAAAGAAGTTTGCTTCTATAAAGAAGTTGAAATTGCCACTTTGCTTTCTGGGTTAGTTTCTAAGCTTCTACCAATGATTCCTTCAGGCACTGCTTCAACAAGTGGCATCGATCTCAGTTCTTTAGGAATCGGCAGTATCGCCTCTATTCTGCCTATGCTCAATCAGCTCTTGGTCTTTGACACTGATGCCGAAAAGGGAATCTCGGTTGCTCCGGTGATTGTCACCACTCTTCAGACCTATCTCACTAAATACCTTAAATCTTTACAGGAAAGTGAAGATGAAGATAAGTCTTCTCAAGGCACTTTGCTTGCTGCTTTATTACCAACTAACCTTCAGGACATCCGTTTCCCAGTCAGTTTAAATGAGGATAAGTCATTCAAGAGCCTTAATCTGGTATTTAAGGATAGCAAGGATGTTACTGATTCCAGCACCGGTACCAATACTCCTGTAACTTATAAGTGGTTGTCCTTCACCTTAGGCAAGGATGCTACTGCAGTAGATGCCGATTATTTCACTGGTTTAGAGACTTCTTATGCTTCAGCTGAAGCTGATTCTATTATTCTTGCCAATGTTGATACTTTAAAGACTAGTGTGAAAACGGACTTAACTAATTCCACTTTGCTTAATGGCTCTAAGACTGCTCATTCCGTCTATAACTGCATCCATTACAACAACAACTTGACCACTGACTTGACTTCTTATCGTGACTTAGTCACGGCCTTAACTGATACCACCTCTGAGAATTACATTACCAATGAGAAGATGATTCCAACTGATTTAAATTCTTATCTTCCTTACAGCTCCTTCGATGTGGTTAAAACTGATGATACTAAAAATGTCCTCCCTGATGAATACACTGTTAAGGTTGGGGATACTTTCAAGATCACTAACTACCAGGTTGTTGGTGATTCCACTTATGCAAGCTTAGAGACTAAACCTGATTTCACTGATATGAAATTAGGATCCAATGCTGTAAAGACAGTCACTAATGCTGATAAGACCGTGACGACAACTACTTATGTCTCCTATGACAAGGATACTCAGACTGTCACTATCGAAGCTCTTCCTGAAAAAGAGATTAATGTTACTTTAAGAACCGTGATCCCTACTGACTATAAAGGCAAGTATACTTATCTCACTTATTACTTCAATCTTCCGGCCGCTCCTGTTACTTCAGCTGAATAGTAACTAGTTGTAGGCTGTCTGTCAGTTATGATGGACAGCCTTTTTTAATGCTTATTATAAGATTTGTAATCGCTTTCATATATAACATAAGAAGCTAAAGAATCCGATAACTATCGAATTTTTTAGCAAGGTGAAGAAATAAGTTTCCTTAATTTCTATTTTCTTTTAGTTCCTAATCTTTATAATTGGTGGCGTAAATGCTTTGAAAGGGAAGAGTACGTTTCCTACTTAATCAATAGAGAACCTTGTCGTGGTGCAAGAAGGTGATTAAGAGAAACCGAACATGGCCCTGGAGCAGCTTAGGCGATAGGTAGCTTAAGCCGGATCGACCCGTTATAGTCAAAGAGTGTAGAAGCTTGCACTTACTAAGGTTAGCTTAGCAATAAACTAACGAATTAAGGTGGTAACACGAGAGTTTGTCTCGTCCTTAAGTAAAACAACTACTTAATGGATGGGACATTTTTTAATGCCTCATCAGAAAGAAGGCATCATGAGTGAACTCTCAATACGTCATTTATCAAAATCCTTTGGATCACACCAGGTTTTAGATGATGTCTCCCTAGAAATAAATAAAGGGGACATCTACGGTGTCTTAGGTTTGTCCGGAATGGGTAAATCAACTTTAGTCCGTTGTATCAACGGACTGGAGACTTTTGACAAGGGTGAAATTTACTTTGAGAACCGCTTGATTGCCTCAAAAGATAAAAAGATTGACCGCCTAGTGAAGCAGAAGATTGCGATGATCTTCCAATCCTTCAATCTCCTTTCCCAACAGAACGTTCTCAATAATGTGGCTCTTTCTTTAAAAATATCCAATAGCAAGGATAATCACTTATCGAAACAGGAAATCAAAGACAAGGCCCTATTAGCCCTAAAGAAAGTCGGTCTAGCAGATAAAGCTAGATCGTATCCTTCCGAACTCTCAGGGGGACAGTGTCAGAGAGTCGCTATTGCTAGAGCCTTAGTCTTAAAGCCACAGGTGCTCTTAAGCGATGAAGCGACAAGTGCTTTGGATCCCGAAACAACTGATTCCATCCTCTCTCTTTTAAAGGAACTTAATCAGGAGATGGGACTGACGGTCGTGATGATTTCACATCAGATTCAGGCTATTGAGTCTATTTGCACCAAAGTTGCTATCCTCGATCACGCTAAGATTGTAGAAAACGGGGATCTATCGGATGTCTTCCTCAATCCTAAGACGGAAATAGCTAAGCAGCTGATTTATTCCAACCATGTAAAAACCATGCTGGACAGCAAGAAAATGATTCGTCTGATGTTCAATGGTAACTTAGATGAGCCGATCATTGCCAATATCGTCCAGGATTGCTCGCTTCTAGTCTCAATCGTCTATGCGGATACCAAAGTCATCGATAAGAAAATGTATGGTCAGGTGGTCATCAAACTGCCAAGTTTAGATAAAGATACGGAGAAGTTAGAAAAATACCTTTCTCTCCATCAAATCAATTATGAGGAGGTCAACCATTAATGTCAGCCACTGCAATCTTTACTTCCTTAGGTGAAACCCTAGGAATGACAATCATCTCCACTTTCTTAAGTTATCTAGTTGGATGGCCGTTAGGAATAATCCTGAATGTCACTTCTAAAAACGGCTTACGTCCAAAGAAGGTTCTGAATCTGATTCTCGGTTTCTTCATCAACGTCATGCGTTCTATCCCTTGTCTCCTGCTGATTGTCATCCTGATGCCTCTGACACGTCTGATATTCTCCACTGGCTCTGGTCACTGGTACACAATGATTATTCCTCTCTTCTTCTCTTCCTTTGCCTATGTTTCCCGAATGGTGGAAACCAGTTATAACGAAGTCGATGGCGGAGTGATTGAGATGGCAAGATCGTTAGGTGCCTCCGATTATCAGATTATCACTAAGGTCATGTTCAAAGAAGCTCTTCCCTCTCTTCTGATGGGATTAGCTGTCAGTTCCATCTCAATTCTCGGTTATACGGCCTTTGCCTATGACTTAGGTGCCGGAGGACTGATTGCTGACGCCTATGAATTCTATACCCATAATACTCAGAATTATGCTTCATACCCAAATGTCTGGATTATTACACTCGTGATTGTCGTAGTCGTTCAGTTGATACAGGAAGGCGGATTGTTGCTTTCGAAGAAACTTGATAAAAGGAGAAAAGCCAAATGAAAAGCAAAAATACATTATTATTAGTCAGTCTCTTATTATTAGGAGGAGTCAGTTCTTGTTCAACCGATACTAGTAAGACCATTTCCGTCTGTGCCTCTGAGTTGCCTCATGCTCAAATACTGAATGATTCCGTAAAACCTATTTTAGAAAAAGAAGGCTACACTTTAAAGGTTACAGTCTTAGACTGGACACTGCAAAACGATGCCGTCTCATTTTTAGATTATGACGCCAACTATTTCCAGCACATTCCCTACCTTGATACCTATAACCCTAATGAAGACAAAGTCTTCCCGGTCTGCAAAGTTCATTATGAGCCACTAAAAATCTATGCTGGCAAAGCCAGTGTCGCTTATACGGATAAGAAGGCGACTTTTGAAATCTGCAATGATACTTCAAATGGCACCCGCGCTTTGGATTTATTAGTAGCTTCCAACATTATTGATTCCTATGAGAAAGACAGTGACGGCAATGCCGACTTTACCAAACTTCCTAGCAATATCACCACCGTGGCTGAGAACCTTTTAGTAGCTTCCTTACCGGATTATGATTATGGCCTCTTGCCCTGCAACACGGCCATGACTGGTAATATTGACGGCAATTCAGATAGTAATAAGGATCTACCCAGTGAAAGCAGTGAATTGGCCAGTAAAAAAGCCAATGTCTTAGCGGCTAACACGACTGAATATAACAGTAACGCGGTCTATCAAACCAAGATTGATGCCTTAGCGGATGCTCTTCTCTCGGATACGGTCAAAACGTATATCAATGATACTTGGAAGGGTGTTGTTTTAGCTTACCAGGAAGACTTAAGAAAATAATCCCTTTCTTAGTTGATTTTAGGATACTAAATTAAAGTCGTGCTTTTTTGATATAATTAATATAAGCCTTAAGGAGTGGCTCTTATCTTGGATTCCCGTAGTTGGCTTTATTTGGTTTTGTCGCTGGTCTTCATCATCCTATCGGCTTTTTTCTCTTTGGCAGAGACTGTCTATTCTTCCGTCAACCGTTATAAAATGCAGGTCTTAGCTGACCAAGGAAACAAAAGCGCGAAACTGGTTCTGAAAATACTGAATCATTTTGATTCAGCTTTGATAACTACTTTAATCGGCAACAATGCTGTGGCCGTGGCTTTATCAGTGGTCTCAACTGCTTTATTCATCACTTGGTTCCATAACACCATTGATGAAGGCTTGGTTTCATTGATTGCTTCCATAATTATCACTGTACTTCTCTATATCTTTGCGGAAACCTTGCCTAAGCAGATTGCCAAGAAAATACCCAATAAATTAGCAACCAGGATTATTTATCCTTTGTGCTTTTTCTATATCATTTTCTTCCCATTCACAATGATTTTCTTAGGAATATCCCTTTTAGCTAAAAGACTTTTTAAAGGCAAAAAAGAGCCAGAGCTGACTGAAGACGACTTCAATTCCGTCATTGAAACCAATGAATCTCATGGCTTATTAGAAGAAAACGAAACTGATATTATCCAAGCTTCCTTTGATTTCACCGATACCTCCGTAAAGGAAGTATTGACTCCTAAAGAGAAGATGCTCGAAATTGATTTGAAAGGCTTGACTAATACCCAGCTGATCAAACAAATCCTGAATACCAATTATTCAAGAATCCCGATGTATTATCAAAACAAAGACAATATCGTTGGCGTCTTGATTGTAAAGAAATATTTAGCTGAATACCTAAAGGATCCCCATGTCTCTTTGGCTTCTTCCTTAGAGAAACCCTACATTGTTTCTCCAACCATTATGATGGATGATGTTCTTGATGGCTTCAGAAGCCATCATACCCAAATTGCTCTTGTTTATAAAGACAACCATCTTTTAGGTATGATTACAAGTGAGGATGTTTTGGAAGAACTGGTCGGACCCATTAGTGAGAAGTCGGGTTCAACTAATATGGGGACAAATCTATGAGCGGACAGGATATCGGTTATTTAGTCATTATCATCGTCTGCTTGGTACTTAGTGCTCTGTTCTCTCTTTTGGATATGGCTTTTTCTTCTGTCAAATTGTCAAGGCTAGAACGGGAAGCTGACAAAGGTAATCTTAAATCAAAGAAGGCTTTAGCCTTTGCCAAAAACTATGATGAAACGATAGCCACTGTTCTTTTCGGAAATGACTTTGTCAACATCTTAGCTTCTTCTTTGGCTTCATTGTTAGGGAAGGATTTGCTGGAGCCTTTAGTCGGAGACTTCTACTCCACCTTGTCTTCTTTGATACTCTTATTAGTCCTCTTGATTTTCTGTGAAATCCTGCCTAAGGCTATAGGCAATATGCTTTCCTATTCTATTAGCAGACATAGCGTCAATATTGTTTCCGTCTTCCGAATCATCTTCTTCCCCATTGTTTATCCGGTTAATAAACTAATCAGCAAATTCACTTCCCATTTAGCTGAAAAAGCCGGACCGGAGAGTCAGGTAGCCTCAGATCCGGAACTGGAGCAGATGGTGGATGAGATTAAGAAAGAAGGCATCATTGATTCTGAGCAGAGTGAATTGCTCCACCGTTCCTTGGATTTCAAAGAGACATCCTGCTATGAAATCATGACACCGCGAATTAAAGTCTTTGGCTACGACATTGAAACTCCCTTTGATGATTTCCTTAAGGAAAAAGACTGTTTCAAGCATAGCCGAATCATTGTCTTTAAGAAAAACATGGACCATGTCATCGGTTATATACCTGTCAAAAACCTTTTAAAGGTCTTAGTGCAGGAAAAGAAACCGGAAGTCAATAAACTGACTCTCCCGGTTGTTTCCGTACCCCGGACCATGATGATATCGTCAGCCTTGGAACTGATGAAGCATGCCAAACACCATATAGCCGTCGTCAAAGATGAATATGGTGGAACTGAAGGCATCATCACCATGGAAGATATCTTGGAAGAATTAGTTGGTGATATGTGGGATGAAGTTGATGACCCTCAGCAATACATTCAGCCTTTGAAAGAGAAAGATACTTATCTTGTCGATGGTCCTTTGAACATTGATGACTTCATGAACTTCTTCGGAATCGATCCTGATAAATTAAGTGATGATTATTCAACAGTATCCGGTTTTATCCTTAACCAGTTAGGAAGATTTGCCAAAGTCGGAGATGAAGTGAAGTTTGAGAATCTGGACTTCAAAGTCGTCCGTGTCACTGAATACACTGTTGCCCTAGTAAAAGTTAAAGCCTATCCAAAGCCGGATGAGGACGAAGAAGAGGAAGAAACGGAAGAAGACAATCAAAATCTCTTTGACAAAATCAAAGACATGCGAGAAGAAAGAAAAGAAAAGAAGCAATAACCTATTATTAAGGTTACTGCTTCTTTTAAATAAGTTGCTACTTAAGTTTTTAATCGGCTACTACATTGATTTCTTTAACATCATCCGGAATAAAATAGCACATTTCCTCATGTGCATCAATGCCTTTGCCAATCTGGGAGACATTCATCTTGAAGTATTTGATGTCAGCTTCAGCTAGAACATTGCCACTTTCATCCATGATGGAAGCTGTGCTTTTTACAAACATCTTATTTTCAAAAGCAATGACCCCTTTGCCAATCAGTTTAGCATCATAAGGAACCGGTTTGCGGAACCGGACATTGATATCCATGGTGACGCCAAAGATCGACTCATCCTTTACCCAGCAGGCTCGCATCCCAAGTTCATCAAGCATGGCCGTGATCATTCCGCCATGGGTTCTTAGAGGATAGGACTGATGTTCTTTCCTGAAAGTGAAAACAGTCATGACACTGTTGTCTTCCATGTTGTAGAAAGGGGCTTTGACACCTAAGGGATTATCCAATCCACAGATGATGCACATCTTCGAGTTTCTTTGTTTGCTGATCACTTTCATAGTTTAGTTTTCCTTTGAAAAAATATAGTCTTCACTGGTTTCCTGTTTGAAAAAGAAGGAACTGATTCTGATGGGAAGGATGCTCTTTAAATAGTTGCGCAATTGCTCGGGAGCATCAGTGTCCTCTAAATAATTAACTTTTTCATTGCTGGAATAGAAAATGATCTCAACAGTATTCTTTAAAGCAATCACTGGCTGAATGCGTAGGCTTACTTCGACTTCTGACTGTCCATCATCAACCATGAAGTGCTCTAAAGTCATCTGAATATTCCGTAAATCCAAATTGTTTAAGGAACTGAAGTCCTCTTTCCGGGCATAGATGCCGATGACTAACATACTCAGTGATTCTTCCATGTTTCTTTTTCCTTTCTCTATTGTAAGTATCAAGCCTTTTTATCGCAAGAAAAAGAAGAGAAACAGTTTATCTTCTTTTACTCTTAACTTTCTTATCTCTTTTATGGTTATCAAGGTTTATAATTATAAAGCTGTTATTAATTATATATATTTAAGGAGAAACCTTATGCGTAAAATGACCAGCGATGAGATCCGTGATACGTGGCTGAATTTCTTCAAGAGCAAAGGCCATTATATTGAGCCTTCTGCCTCTTTGATTCCAAACAATGATCCGACTCTTTTATGGATCAATGCCGGTGTTGCGGCTTTAAAGAAGTATTTTGATGGTACTCTCACCCCGAAGCATAGAAGAATCACTAATGCCCAGAAGTGCATCCGTACTAATGATATCGACAATGTCGGTCATACTGCCAGACATCATACCTTCTTTGAAATGATGGGCAATTTCTCCATCGGTGACTATTTCCGTCCGGAAGTCATACCGTGGGCTTTCGAGCTTTTGACTTCTGACAAGTATTTTGGATTAGACAAGGATAAGCTTTTTATAACTTATTATCCGGATGATCTTGATACTTACAACCTTTGGGTCAAATGCGGTATGAACCCTTCCAATATGGTTCCCTGCAAGAACAACTTCTGGGAAATCGGTGAAGGACCGTGTGGTCCGGATACGGAAATCAACTATGACCGCGGCGAAAAATGGGATCCGGAACATATTGGTGTAAAATTAGTCGCCGATGATATGGAGAATGATCGTTACATTGAATTGTGGAATATTGTTTTCTCCCAGTTCAACGCTGTTCCTGGCACTCCGAGAAAAGACTATAAGCTTCTTCCGCAGAAGAATATTGATACCGGCGCCGGACTTGAAAGAATCGCCTGCATCATGCAGGGTACTGATACTAACTTTGAAACCGACTTGTTCATGCCTTATATCAAGCAGTTGGAGAGTGAAGCTAA
>Ga0172378_10004557_pt1 | contig 12966 bp, 13 predicted proteins | sample GrowelOW332metaG_FD_119755 | JGI IMG/M metagenome (GOLD analysis project Ga0172378, IMG submission 119755) | Groundwater microbial communities from an aquifer near a municipal landfill in Southern Ontario, Canada - Pumphouse #3_1 metaG | ecosystem: Environmental > Aquatic > Deep subsurface >...
TCTATTATTTCATAGCGATTGTTCAGAATTATTCTTTCCATTATTGATCCTCCAAATCAAGAATAATAAACGAAATATTATCCTTGCCACCTGCTGCCAAAGCAAGTGCCATAAGTTTATCAGCAATAAGATTTAAATCTTTGCCTAACAACAGATTTTCAATGACTTCATTAGATACCATATCCGACAAGCCATCACTACATAAAAGCATTTTTTGGGCGCCTGTCAAAATGAATTCAAACAAATCCACCTCGACTTCAGGAAATACTCCTACGGCTCTCATAATTACATGCTTTTGGGAAGAAGTTTCTGCTTCACTAGGTGTTATTTGTTTTTGACGCACCATTTCCGCTACAAGGCTATGATCACTAGTTATCTGTTTGAATATGCCGTCTTGCATAAGATAAATACGACTATCGCCTACATGGCCAACAAAAGCTACTCCGTTTTTCCCCAAATAAACAGCAGTAAGCGTAGTACCCATACCATGTTGTTCAGGTATTTCCTGACTCATTGTCCACACTTGTGTATTTATCTTCTTTATTTTCTTCTCCATGTAGCCTAAAATTTCAGTTTCCGGAAGCTGCGAACAATCAAAATCGCTTAAAAGACGCACCGCTTCAAAACTGGCAATTTCACCGGCATTATAACCACCCATACCATCAGCAATAGCGAACAAATTCGGTGTTCTAACCAAAACACTGTCTTCGTTGTTTTTGCGAACCAGACCGCAATTAGTCCTACTAACAGCCAACAAGCTACTCACCTCCCGCTAATGTGCTCGCTCTCAATTGCCCACAAGCCGCATCAATCTCTTTTCCCATTTCTTTCCGTACAGTTACATTTATTTTTTGTTCTTTTAGCACTTTAAAAAATCTATCAACGGCATTGCCACTAGGACGCATAAAGCCTTTTTCAAGTACTGGATTAGCAGGAATAAGGTTAACAACTGCATTTTTATGTTTCAAAGTATTTACTAATATTTTGGCATCTTCTATACTGTCGTTAATACCTGCCAGCAAAATGTATTCATACATAACTTGACGTCCATTTTTTGCCGCGTACTCGTCAGCAGCTTTAATGACTTCTAAATAGTTATAAGTTTTATTAATTGGCATTAAGGAAGTACGCAATTCATCGGATGCTGCATGCAGAGAAATGGCTAAATTAATTGTTCTGCCCATTTCTGTCATCTTTTGTATACCGGGAATAATTCCACAAGTAGAGATTGTCATATTTCTATAGCCAATACACTGTCCATGCTCTTCGTGCAAAATGTCTAGAGCTTTGAGAACATTATCCAAATTAAGCATGGGCTCACCACTACCCATTAGCACTACTCTGCTTACACGTGCCTCTTGCATTGCCAAAAATCTTTGGAAATAGTAAACCTGAGCCAATATTTCGCCACAAGTTAAATTGCGCTCTAGCCCGTGAAGACCACTAGCACAAAAAGTACACCCCATGCTACACCCCACCTGAGAAGAAAGACACACACTATAACCATAGTCGTGATGCATGCATACAGTTTCTACTGAAGTACCATCTGGAAATCCTAGCAAAACCTTATGGGTCAAACCATCATTAGATTTAAGGTCTCGCAGTACCTCAATTTCATTAGTTATTAACGTAAAATTTTCTTGCAAAGTATTTATATCATTTTTGGAAAGATTTGTCATTTCTTCAAAAGAATTTGCCGCCTTTTCGTAAAGCCAGCGAAACACCTGTTCAGCACGAAATTTTTTCATCCCCAAAGGCAATAAAGCGTCTTGCATTTCTTGCAGCGTCATGCCAAAAAGTTCTTGTTTTATCATATTATTTTCTCACTTCCGCCCTAAAAGGCAAATATAAAATCCATCTATGCCATCTTTTTGTGGCAAAAGTTGTAATTCACTTACGGTTTCACCAGTTAAGGGATGTAGAAAATTTAATTTTCTAAAATCCGTATGGCTGTTTAAAAAAGCTTCTATAACTCTGCTATTTTCATTAGCCTCTAAAGTACACGTGCTATAAAGCAACTTGCCACCGGACTTAACATAAGCTGAGGCAGAAGTTAATATTTTTTTTTGTAATGGTGGAAATAAGTTTAAATCTTTTTCGTTTTTGCTCCACCGTGCCTCTGCTCGTCTTCGCAAAACTCCAAGTCCGGAACAAGGAGCATCCACCAACACACAGTCAGCTTTTTCCCGCCATTCCCCTACGATTTCTGTAGCATCTTGTTCTCTTGTTAGAATATTATGCAAACCTAAACGCTCTGCATTTTCTGTTATAAGCCTTAATTTATGTGCATGTATGTCTGTGGCAATTACTTGCCCTTTATTTTGCATAATTTGCGCCAAGTGGGTTGTCTTACCACCTGGAGCACTACAAACATCAATAGTTAAATCTCCCGGAATAGGAGCTAGAATATTGCCGACAAGCATAGAGCTTTCATCTTGTATATAAATATACTTACCGAATTTATGGAACATAGTAGCAAAAGAAGGTATTTTCTCGCATACAAGTCCTTCCTTACACCACAGAGATAGTCTTACGTCAATGCCCTCAGCTTCTAATTTCTTTTTCAAGTCTTCCCTTGTTATCCGTAAAGTATTTACCCGTAAAGACAGTACCGGACTTTCGTTATCATATTTACATAAAGCAATCGTATCTTCAGTACCAAAACGATAGCGCCAACGCTGTACCAGCCACTCAGGATGGTTATAGGTCAAGGCAATATGTAAAGGCTCATTTTCCTCAATTGTGGGGAAAACTACTTGTGTTTTATTGCGCACCATATTGCGCAAAACAGCATTGACAAATTTAATCGTGCCCGGATGTCCAAACTTTTTGGCTAAGTTTACAGCTTCATTGCATGCTGCTGACACCGGAATTCTTTCTAAAAAGTATAGCTGATAAGCACCCATACGTAAAATATTCAAAATTATAGGACTAACTTTATGCAATGATCTGGTTATGTTTTTGCTAATTAACCAATCGATGGTTCCCTTGGCCTTTATAGTTCCATACACCAATTCTGTCACAAAGCGTCTATCAACGTCAGGTAACATACAAGAGCCCAATGCTTTGCTCAAGGCAATATTAGCATAGGCTCCCTCAATAAAAACACTGTTAATAATATTTAAAGCCATTAAACGAGCATCGACCGTCTTAGTTTGCATTCGCACCCTCATCTTCCAAAAAAGTTTTTATTGCTTCTTCAACCTTATTAATATTTACAAAAGTATTAAAACAAGGTCCATTAGGTCTTTCATTTAAAACCCCCAAAACCGGCAACGGAAAAACATCTTGTATGCCACTTGTTAAGTCGCGTTCACAAGCTACAGCCACGATTGTTTTAGGTCTAACCGACTTAACCACTTGCCTTGCTAAAGTACCACCTGTTGCTACTGCCAAGTGAATACCATATTTATGTGCTAGCGCCAACAATTTCCCTACGCAACAACCACCACATTGATGACAATTTTCTATATTACGTGTTATTTTATAAGTACAGGTATCTAATTGTATACAGTGGGGTGTTAAAATCATAATACGGTTTGCCGGCACTTTGATCTTTTGCTTGCGTACCAAATGATTATTAACCTCTATAAAAGACTGTTCTATTTTATTACGCGGAATATCAATCATTTTGCCTAAAAAAATTGCTAAAGGGAAAATAAAATTAATTACATGCCAAGCCCAAAAATGAAAAATGTGAAAAGTCGGAAACCCTAATATGGCTAAAACAATACCTAAAACACCAGCACTCATACCAAAAACAACCAATATAACCATACCGCCAAAGATAGTCGGTAAGTAACCATTTAGTTGTGTTAACCCTGGCATGGTAATACGCCATAAAGCATAGCAAAACAAAGCTGTTAAAAAAGTGCATATGGAGGCCAAGGCAATGAATAATCTTTTCTTAGGTCGATATATAGCGTTAATCATTTTGCTTCCTCACAAGTCAACTTTGTTCCCACATTTATGCCTCTACCGTTACAAAATACTTTTGCCGGCATACGTTTTTTAGACTCTGGCTGTACTTCTAGTATTTCTAAAAAACCCTTTCCTGTGGATACTACAAAGCTTTCTTTTTCAATAGCTACAACTACCCCGGGAGTAGTTTCTTCCCAAATACCGGAACTAATTTTTGTTTGCCATATTTTCAAGGTTTTGCCATCAGGCAAGGTTGTAAACGAACTGGGAAAAGGATTAAAAGCACGCACTTGATCATGAATTTTCTGGGCGCTAAGATTCCAATTAATTTTTTCCATATCTCTTGTCAACAAAGAAGCATATGTTGCTACAGCCTCGTCTTGTGGTATTGCTTGCACCGTTCCTGCCTCTAAACCTTCTACCACCTCTAGCAATAATTGGGCACCTTTTATTTTTAATATATCATGTAATTCACCCATGGTCATCTCCTGACCTATGGGTACAGAAACTTTAGCTAACATATCACCTGTATCCATGCCAATGTCCATTTGCATAATGGTAACACCTGCTTCTTTTTCACCATGCAAAATGGCATAATGAATCGGGGCTGCTCCCCTATATTTGGGCAACAAAGAAGCATGGACATTAATACAGCCAAATTTGGGCAATTCCAACATCGCCTTAGGTAAAAATTGTCCAAAAGCTGCTACCACAATTAGGTCAGGAGCAAGCTCTTTTAATTTTTGCATAAATTCTTCTGTCTTTACCTTTGACGGTTGCAGCACAGGAAGCTTTGCTTGTAAGGCATAGGCCTTAACCGCGGTCATCAAAATTTTTTGACCACGTCCTTTGGGTCTGTCCGGTTGCGTAACAACTGCCAAAATCTCATGTTTAGGTGAATTATGCAATATCTTCAAACTATCTACCGCAAAATCTGGTGACCCCATAAATACTATTTGCATCTTTAATCCTCTTTCTCCTTAGGCATAATAACGCTAGCTTTATCAATAAACAATACACCATCTAAATGATCCGTTTCATGTTGTAGAGCAATAGCCAGCAATCCATCTGCTTCGATGTATTTGCGATTACCTTTGCGGTCTTGGTATTCTACCCCCACCCTTTCAGCACGCTCTACCTCCCCTTCATAGTCAGGCACGCTAAGGCAACCTTCCACATTAGTGCAACTACCTTCTTGAAACTTAAAAACAGGGTTGATAAATTCTTGGATACCATTCCCATCATCAATAACAACTGCTCGCTTTGATAACCCAACCTGTGGTGCAGCCAAACCGCAGCCTTCTGCAAAATACATGGTTTCTGCCATATTGTCTAAGAGCTTGCCTAATTTTTTATCGAAACGAGTAACCTTTTCTGCATTTTTTCTAAGAACGGGTGCCCCCGCTATCATAATCTCTAACAAAGCCATTTTGTATCTCCTTGTGTTTTTTTGTACCTATCATTATAACATAAAAAACAATAAAAGTGGCAAAGGCGGTTGCCTTTGCCACTTTTCATAATTAACTGATTTTTGCTAAATTGCTTATAGTACCATAGGCAATATTTTCTAGCTTTTAAATTACGCTTACAGGATCTACATCAAAATAAATATTTTTCACCGCTTTAAACTCAGAGCTCATAAGAATTTTCTTAACCATTGCCATATTGGTACTCTTAATGAGTATATTGATACGATAAATATTATTAACCATAGCTACTATTGCTGGAAAAGGTCCCATGATTTGCGTATTATTATTTTTTTTATCTAAGCACTGTGCCTCTAAAAAGTTCACTATTCTTTGAGCAATTTCATTACCCAAATTTTGCGATTTGTGTAGCACTGTTATTTTAAGCAGATCCGTATAGGGTGGATAACCTAGTTCTTTTCTAGCGTCTAGTTCTAATTGAGCAAAACCCGCATAATCTTGGGTTGCAGCCATTTTAAGAATCGAGCTATCCGCATCATAGGCCTGAAAGATTACGGTTCCATGCTTTTCGCCACGTCCTGCTCTTCCTGCCGCCTGCGTTAGCAAGGCAAATGTTCGCTCACCGGAACGAAAATCAGGTAAATTCAACTGAGAATCCGCAGACAAAACACCTACTAAAGTAACGTTAGGAATATCATGCCCTTTCGCTACCATTTGTGTTCCCAATAAAACATTGTAGTTGCCACCAATGAAAGCTTGTAAAATATCTTCATGCGCAAATTTGGCTGTAGTAGAATCTTGATCCATACGAATAGGTCTAATATTTTCCCCTAAAGCTTGTAACTCCCCCTCAGCTTTTTCTGTGCCGGTACCAAAGAATTTAATTCTCCTACTATGACACTTAGGGCACTCATCAGGAATAGGCGCCGTATGTCCACAGTAATGGCAACGCATTAACTTTTCTTTGGCATGGTAAACCAAGGCAACAGCACAATTGGGACAAGTAATAGTTTCACCACAATCGCGGCACATAACAAAAGTAGAAAACCCACGACGATTAAGTAATATTATAGCTTGCTCTCCCACCTTTGCTGTTTCAGTTAAAGCCTTACGTAGTGGCCGAGACAAAACAGACTTGTTTCCACTTTGTAATTCTGCTCTCATATCTACTATTTCAACAGTAGGAAGCCGGCCACCTGTCATTGGCCTCTTGGTTAACTGCAAATAAGTATATTCATTGTTTTGCGCTTTATAATAAGATTCTAAATCCGGAGTAGCACTCCCCAAAACAACAGGAACTTGTGCCAATTCAGCTCTTTCTAAGGCTACCTTGCGAGCGTGGTAATTAGGCCGTTCTTCCTGCTTATAGGTATATTCATGCTCCTCGTCAAGAATAATCAAACCTAAGTGGGCAAAAGGAGAAAACACAGCAGAACGCACACCTATCAAAATATCCGCTTGTCCGGAACGCATACGTTGCCAAACATCGGCACGTTCCCCTGGAGAAAGTTTACTATGAGCAACAGCAACCTTATTACCAAACCAAGACTTAAAACGCTTGACAATTTGCCCCGTCAAGGCAATTTCAGGCACCAAAACCATCGCTTGTTTCCCTGCCGACACAACCTTTTCCGCCAATCTCAAATAAACTTCTGTCTTGCCACTACCGGTAATACCTTGTAATAAAAACGTTTGGTATTTTCCCTCTATAATGGGAACGCCAATTGTTGTAATTGCCTTTTTTTGTTCGTCTGTAAGCTGCAAAATTTCCTTGCGCTCACCTTGAGACCTATAACTATCACGCAATATACGTTCTTCTGATTTTTTTGCCCATTTTTTTAGTACCAAAGTTCTTATAGTTTCAGGTGATATTTTATGCTGAGCAAATTCAGTTGCTGTTAATTTATTGCCGACCTGTAATATTGACAATGCGGCCATCTGAGCCTTCATTCTCTTATTACCAACTAACAAGGCCTCTTTGCCTGCATCTGTTATTGTATATACATTAATACTTTTATTTTTTATTTTTCGTTTAATTTCGTAGTCCAAACATACAGCTTTTTTGGTAATAAGTCCTTTTAATGCTTGTGCTCCTTTTGCCAATGCCACAATATCCTTACGTAACATGGGGCCATTCATTTGCAGATAAACATAGAGTTCTTGTTCGTTATTTGTTAGATTTGCTGCATATTCTTCACTAGCTACATAACGCGCAACCGTTACTATACTTTTTTTACCGGGGATAAATAGCCTTAAAACCTCAGCTAAACTACACATATAGTAATCCGCCATCCAATGAGCCGTAGTCAACATTTCTTCATTAAACCATGGTTCTGTCCCTAATGTGTCTACTATCTCTTTGTAGTTTAAAGTCATATCTACTTGTTGTTCTTCACCTACAATAAAACCTTCCAGCAGCTGTTTACCAAAGGGCACAACAACACGCCAGCCCTCCGCTAAGAAGTCCAGCTGTTCCGGTACTTTATAGGTAAATTGTTGAAATATGTTTTTTACAGGTAAGTTAATTGCTACTTGCGCAAATTTCATAGCACGCTCCAAAATAAGACGAGGACTAAAATAGTCCCCGCCTATTAGTCATCTTTATTTAATTCGTTATAGTCAAAGAAAGTCCTGCTTAAGTACCCTTCTTAGTTTTTGAGAGCTTTTTGTAAAGCAGCTACCTTATCCAATTTTTCCCAAGGCAAGTCCACATCTGTCCTGCCAAAGTGCCCATAAGCAGCCGTCTGTTTATAAATCGGCCTGCGCAAATCTAATGTTTTAATAATTCCAGCCGGAGTTAATACAAAATTTTGAAGCACCAAATCAGCGATTTCTCCATCAGTTAATTTACCTGTGCCAAAAGTATCTACGGAAACTGAAACCGGTTGTGCTACACCAATAGCATAAGCTAATTGTATTTCGCATTTATGTGCCAAGCCTGATGCAACAATATTTTTTGCCACATAGCGAGCTGCATAAGCAGCACTTCTATCCACTTTTGTAGGATCCTTGCCAGAAAAAGCACCGCCACCATGTCTAGCCATGCCACCATAGGTATCTACTATTATTTTTCGTCCTGTTAGCCCGGAATCTCCCTGTGGTCCACCAATAACAAATCTACCGGTTGGATTAATGTGATATTTGGTTTTATCATCCAACATTTCTTTAGGTACTATAGGGACAATAACATATTGCATAATATCAGCCCTAAGTTTTGCCATAGAAATATCATCTCTATGCTGAGTAGAAATTACAATGGTATCAATACGTACCGGTTTACCATTTTCATATTCAACTGTAACTTGGGTTTTACCATCAGGGCGTAAATATTTTAATACACCGTCCTTGCGTACCTTAGTTAATTGTCTGGCCAATTTATGTGCCAAAGAAATCGGCATGGGCATATACTCCGGTGTTTCATCAGAAGCATAACCAAACATCATGCCTTGATCACCTGCACCGATAAGCTCATCAGCACCACGTTCGCCTTCTTTAGCTTCGGCAGATTGATTAACACCTAACGCAATATCAGAAGATTGTTCATCAATAGAAGTCAAGACACCACAAGTCGCGCCATCAAAACCATATTTAGCACGATCGTAACCAATTGACAAAACAGTTTCACGAGCAATCTTAGGAATGTCCACATAACAATCAGTGGAAATCTCTCCTACAATATGAATTTGTCCCGTAGCGACTAATGTTTCACAAGCTACACGTGCATAAGGATCTTTAGCAATGATAGCATCTAAAACCGCATCGGAAATTTGATCGGCCATCTTATCCGGATGTCCTTCAGTAACTGACTCTGAAGTAAATAGTTTTTTCATTTCATTCTCCTTTCGACAATAAACAAATAATAAAAAACGCCCTCAAGAAATGAGAGCGTCGAGTAGTGATTAAACTTCTCTCATCTCACAATTCAACATTGCAGGACTTAGCACCGTTTTGATTAAAAACCAAATGGTTGCTGTAGCTTCATAGGGCCGTTCCCTCCGCCACTCTTGATGAGCATATTAAATTATCTAAGGATAATTATATCCGATAATAATATAAATTACAAGCTTACTTCTGTAATATTGTTACCTTTTCTTTGACAATATCTAGGATTGCTTCAGCTACTGCCGACTTAGCCATTTTTTCTAAACTCTGTACTTTTCCATCAGGGAAAAGAAACTTCACTACATTAGTATCCGCATTAAAACCGGCCCCTTGTAAAGTAACATCATTGGCTACAATCATATCCAAGTTTTTCTTTTGTATTTTTTCTTGTGCATTGGCCAAAAGATTCTGCGTCTCTGCAGCAAATCCAACAAGAAATTGTTTGTTTTTTCTAGCGCCCAATATTTTTAAAATATCAGGGTTTTTATCCAAAACTAAACTTATACTCTCATCGTCATGTTTTTTTATTTTTTGGGTTGCGACAATGCTAGACTTATAATCAGCTACCGCCGCCGCTTTGATAACTACATCTACTTCGTCATAATATTTTAGCACGGAATCTAACATTTCTTGAGTAGACTCTACACTAATAAAAGCTACCCCCGCAGGAGGAGCTAAAAGTGAAGGTCCAGATATTAAAATAACTTTAGCACCACGATCAGATGCTGCTTTTGCAACTGCATAGCCCATCTTACCACTGGAACGATTACCGATATACCTAACAGGATCAATTGGTTCACGAGTTCCGGCCGCAGTCACTAAAACCGTCAAAGCGCGTAGATCGCCCTCTTGCATAGCTAGATATTTTTGAACAAATTCAACAATGTCTGCTGGTTCAGGCAACCGCCCTATACCCGTAGTTCCACAAGCTAAATGCCCTACAGCAGGCGGCATAATACTTATTCCCCGTTGTGCCAATTTATTTATATTTTCCTGCACTACAGTATTATTATACATTCCTGTGTTCATAGCAGGGCAAACAATAATGGGTTTTTGGCAAGCTAGTATTGCTGTGCTTAACAAATCATCCGCAATGCCTGCCACCATTTTGCCAATTATATTAGCAGTAGCCGGTGCTAATAGCATTATATCTGCCCATTCAACTAAAGCAATGTGCTCCACGTTAAACTCTTGGTTTGCACACCACATATCAGTCGCCACAGCTTGCCCGCTTATTTCTTTAAAGGTTAAAGGAGTAACAAATTTCGTTGCTGACTCAGTCATTACAACACGTACCTGTGCTCCAGCTTTCGTCAGCTTGCTTACTAAATCTACTGCTTTATAAACCGCTATTCCACCAGTAACGCCCAGAACGACTTTCTTTCCCTTAAGCACAATTAATGCCCCCTATTTTATACCGTTTTTGGTTCTTTCATAGGTTATAGAATCTGCGCCTACCTCTTCCAAAGCAACCGTTACAGGTTTCTTGGATTTTGTTTCTACTAGAACCGGTGACTTGTCCACAAGCTCTCTTGCTCGCTTTGCTGCCAAAACCACCAAGGTATACTTACTGTCTACTTTTGTAGCTAAATAATCAATTGAAGGCTTTACCATTGACATAGTTCTCAACACTCCTCATTTTTTGCATCTATTACAAATTTCATCAACAATATAGAATGTACGTCCTACTCGCAAATGCTCTACATCCATGATATTACTTACTTTTAGGGTAGCTTTTTCAGCCTCGTCATTAATAACTATATAGTCATATTTTGAAGCATAAGCCAACTCCGAAGTCGCTGCTCTCAAGCGCCTTTTAATAACATCCTCTGCATCAGTTCCCCGTTTGTAAATACGTTTTGATAATTCATCAAGAGAAGGAGGAACAATAAAAACAAACACTCCATCGGGGAAATTTTTCTTGACTTGCAAGGCACCTTGAGTATCTATTTCTAAAACAACATCTCTCCCTGCATTTAGTTGTTCTAACACATAAGAGCGCGGAGTACCGTAATAATTACCATAAACATCTGCATATTCAAGGAATCCATTGTTCTTAATCATATCTTCAAAATTTTCGCGATTAGTAAAAATGTAATTCACTCCACTTACTTCACCTTTGCGTGGTGTTCTAGTGGTACAAGAAACAGAATATGCCAAATCTTGTCTTTTTTCCAAGAGTCCCTGACAAATAGTACCTTTACCTGCACCTGAAGGGCCGGATAAAACTAACAATAGGCCTTTTGGCTTCATTTACCGTCCTCCTTGGGGATTTCTTCCTCGATATCATCGTCTTGGTCTAAGCGGTTAGCTATTGTTTCCGGCTGAATTGCCGATAAAACAACATGGCCGCTATCCATAACTAAAACTGCACGAGTCCTTCTACCATAGGTTGCATCTATAACCATACCCTTATCTTTACCTTCTTGGATAATACGTTTAATAGGTGCCGATTCAGGTCCTATAATTGTTACAATACGATGTGCTGCTACTATGTTGCCAAAACCAATGTTTATTAGTTTTATTTCCATTATTACACCCCTTAGCATTACTCAATATTTTGAATTTGTTCCCTAATCTTTTCAATTTCTCCCTTTATCTCTACAACTGTTTGCGTGATAGTAAAGTCATTGGACTTAGAAGCAATAGTATTTGCCTCACGGTTAAACTCCTGAATTAAAAAATCCATTTTGCGCCCTACCGGCTTATCACTGGCAATCATAAGCATATATTGTTTAATATGACTTTGAAGTCTAACTATTTCCTCCGTAATATTAACGCGATCAGCAAAAATAGCCACCTCTTGAAGCAAGCGTTCAGGTTCTATAGTTTGTTCCGCATAATTTTTAAAAAGTTCATTTACCCTTTCTGCCAATCGTCCTTGATACTCGCTTACTACTAAAGGAGCACGTTTTTCTACTATAGAAAGTTTTTCGGCAATTAAATTGGCTCTACTTTTTAAATCCTCTAAGATATTAGCGCCTTCTGCCTCTCGCATACTAAGCAAATTTTGCAAGGCAACATCAATAGCTGTTTCCATTTTAGGCCAGAGCTTCTCTACATCAAAATACCCTTCCTCTGCAGAGATAACATCAGGGCAACGTGATAAATAAAAAACTTCCTCTTGTTGATTTAGTTCAATATTTTCTAAACCTGCCGCTTGAGCCACTTCCTGTAGAGCATTATGGTATGCTTTTGCCAGCGCCTTGTCAACTTTAATAATGCAATTTTCGCCATTTATATAGTCAGCCGTAATAAAGACATCAACACGCCCGCGGCTAATGGTCTTTAAAATAACCTTGCGAATCCTATCTTCCAATGCATTTAAAAAGCGTGGCAATCTTATAGCTACCTCATTATAACGATGATTAACAGTTTTCATTTCTATAACAAAAGAAAACTGTTCATCTTTGTATTCTCCACGTCCAAAACCTGTCATGCTTTTTAACAAAAGAAAGCCCCCAGTCTCTTAATAAAGCCTAATTCATGTTCATTAAATTAATCTTAAATTCTCTATCACCACTTGCTTGGTCGGAAATAATAAATAGCATGGGCTTTGTGAGATCAATTTGCGTCAAATCAAAATAAATAAAGTATTGCATGTTCCAAACTTGTACAACAACCTCATCAGATGCTGTACCTGCCTTATCATTTGCGGGCAAACTATTTTGCTTTTTTTTATTGTTTGGGTTGGCTTCCTGTTTTTGAAGAGGATTTTGAAACTTACCGGCAAACA
>Ga0172378_10004559_pt1 | contig 12961 bp, 13 predicted proteins | sample GrowelOW332metaG_FD_119755 | JGI IMG/M metagenome (GOLD analysis project Ga0172378, IMG submission 119755) | Groundwater microbial communities from an aquifer near a municipal landfill in Southern Ontario, Canada - Pumphouse #3_1 metaG | ecosystem: Environmental > Aquatic > Deep subsurface >...
TAAGGATATACAATATAAATTAAATAGACGACCAAGAAAAACGTTAGAGTATGAACGACCATTTAAAATTTTTTATAATTTTGTAAATAAAAAAGTTGCATTTGGTAGTTGAATCTACCTTTTTGTTTAATTTATTGAATATTTGAAAATAAATATATATATTTGTAATGTACTATATAAGTACGAATAAAATTTAAGCACATTATATGTGTATAATTAGATATTTTTATTGCTTATAGGTTTAATTTTTCAAATATAAATGTTTATGAAAAAAAAATCGTTATTTTTAATATTAGTCCTGTTCTTAGTTGGAACGACTTATGCTCAAGACAAAGCTATTAAGGTGAATAGTTTTTGGGATAATTGGTATATTCAGGGACAAATAGGAGTTGGTTACACTTACGGAGAACTGGACTTCACTGATTTATTGTCACCTGCTTTTGCTATCTCATTAGGAAAAGATTTTTCTCCTTATGTAGGTGGAAGGTTGCAAATAAATGGAATACAAGGAAAGGCTGGATGGTCACAAAACCCATATACAGAAAAGGAAGAAACTTTTGATTGGACTCAAGTAGGAGTTGGGGTTGATGGTATGTTCAATCTTTCTAACATAATTGCTGGTTATAATACTAGTAGAAAAGTTGATTTTATAGCTATAATTGGTACTGGTATTATGTTTACTAGCGACTATTCTGGTTCTGAAGCAATTACTGGAAATGATGGGCATGCTAAATATGTATATAGTAAACTTGGACTTGCTGCAAATTTACATTTAAATAAGAAATTTGATGTAAATTTTGAGCTTAATGCAAACCAATTACCAGATACATACAATAGAAAAAGTGGATCTTATAATGATTCTCACTTTAACGCTTTGTTTGGTCTAACTTATTACTTTAATAAAAAAGGTAGTACTATAGTTAAACCTCAAGATGAGAAATTACTTGCTGAATTACGTTCTAGAATTCAGGAACAACAAAAGGAGTTGGATAATCTGAAACTTAATCCTCCTGTAAGATATGAAGATAAGATAAATGAAATTAAGGTTGATGATGGAATTGCTAATGCAGTGGTATTTTCAATTTCTGATTACAAAGTACTTCCTAGACAATTACCTCACATTTATCCTATAGCTCAATATCTTATAAAAAACAATGAAGCTAATTTAACTATTATTGGTTATGCTGATGCTAAAACTGGTACTTCTAAGATAAATAAAATATTGTCTGAAAAACGAGCTCTAGCAGTTAAAAAAGAAATTGTTAGTTCATATGGAATAACAGAGGATAGAATTAATGTAGTTGTTAAGGGTTCAGAGGAGCAACCTTTTAAAATCAACTATTGGAATAGAGTTGTAGTCTTGATAGCAAAATAAAACAAAGTAAAACAATTTTAAATATTGAAAATATGAAAAAAAATATTATTATATTAATGTTAGCTTTGTTTGTGTGTGGTTCTTCTTATGCTCAAAACAATAAAGCTTATAGTATAAATAAATGTAGTGATAACTGGTTTATCCAAGCAGGTGTAGGAGCTTCCTATACTCTTTCTAAAGGGGAAAGTTTTGGAGATTTAGTGAAACCTTCTCTGCAAGTAGCAGTTGGTAAACATTTCTCTCCATATGCAGGTGCAAGATTAGCTTTTAGCGGAATAGAAATTACTAACGGAATCATAGATGCTGATAATTATATGATTAATCTTGATGGATTATTTAATCTTAATAATATATTAGGGGGTTTTAAATCTGACAGAAAATTTAATCTTTATGGAATACTAGGTGCAGGAATAAGTTTTATAGATAACTACTCTACTCCTATTAAAGACGAAAGTCGTGTTTATCTAGGAGCCCGTATTGGAGGTCAAGCAAGTGTTAAACTTACAAATGCTCTTGATTTAAACATAGAAGTAAATGCTAATGTATATCCAGGTAATCAAAATCTTAGATTGGATAGAAGCAACACTTATAATATAGCTAGCTATATAGGTCTTTGTTATAAATTCAACAAGAGAAGATTTGATGAAGTAACTCCAGAGGATCCAAAACTTCTTGATGAATTAAGAGACAGAATTAGTAAACAAAGACGTGCTATTGATGAAATCAATGCTAATCCTGTTATAAAATATAATATAGTTGATAAAAAGATTATTATAAACGAAGGAGAAGACTCTGAAGTAGTATTTAGAATAGGTAGCTACAAAATAGATCCTAAGCAGCAAGTTGCTCTTTATAATATTGCTAATTATCTTAAAGAAAATCCTAACGCTACTGTAAGCGTGATAGGCTATGCCGACGCTAAAACAGGAAATGACACTATCAACAATAGATTATCTAAACTTAGAGCTGAAGCCGTTAAAAACGCATTAGTTAAGAAGTATAAGATAAGCGAAGATCGTATTCATGTTTCTTATAAAGGAGCAAGCGAACAGCCTTTTAAAATTAATTCATGGAATAGAATAGTATTATTAAAAGCTATATAATACTTAGTTAAATATAAATAGGAAAGAACATTTAAGTTCTTTCCTATTTTTATGCTTATACGCTAATAGTATTTATACCAATAGTAAATATATAGTTTATTTAATTAATTAAATACCATCTAGTCCCATTAACATAGGAAGTGTTTCAGAGAAGCTGGGTCTGGGAGCAGCGCAACTGATAATATTGCCTTCTTTATCTAATAAGATAAATCTAGGAATGCCATTAATATTATAAGCATTCAGAAAACTTCTATCACCACCTGTGATTAATTGAATTCCACCCATTTTATCTCCCTTAACTTTTTTCACCCATTTATCATGATCTTGGTCTTGAGAAATACTTACAAAATAAATATTTTTGTTAGCCATTGCCTTTTCAATTTTTTCTAGATAAGGAATTTCTGCACAGCAAGGATGACACCATGTTGCCCAGCAGTCAATATATACATATTTACCTTTAAGATCTGAAAGAGATACTTCTTTGCCATTTACATCTTTGTAAGTAAAAGTAGGTGATGGTTGACCTTTAGCTAATTTTGTCCAACGAGCATATAAACTAGCAAATTTAATTTTAGCTTCTTTGTCTAGTACTTTTTCGTCAAAGATTTTTACTAATTTTTCTGTATTATCAACACCGCAACGATTTATGCATTCTGTGACATAATTATCTACTAAGAAAGAAATTAATTTTGCATCCTTAAAATTATTTATTACATAGTCTACTAAATATTCAGTACTTGCTAAATCCCATTTATCCTTTCTTTCTTTAAAAGCTAGAACCTTTACTAAGTCTGGTATAATCTCCTTAAAAGAAATAAATTGTAATAAAGAACCATCATCAATTACATAACTTCTTACCAGGTCGTAATAATTTTCTGATGCTATATATCCTTCTGCCTTACCAAAAATAATATGATATCTGGGATATCTTTTCAAATATACTCCATTTACATAGGGCAATCTTCGAGCTTCCATTAGCTTGAAATTTGGAGAAAATCCTAAAGAATCAAAAGAAGCTAGAGTGTTTTCAATAAAACTCTGATAACCGCTTATAAAATCAGCTTCGTTTAGATTATAAGGTAATTCGTATGCACTTTTGGAATTTAAATAATTATTCTCAGCTGCTCCTTCTCCTTCAAAATCAAGCTTCAAACGCCTATTTTCAACAGATAAATTCATTGTAAAATCTTTTTCACAATATAAAGGTTTTCTTACATGTGTATAAGAATAAGTTGCAAATCCCTTTTTCGCATTAGCGGGAATTATAACTTATGCTGTATTTGAAGCATCAAATTTAATTTCATAGGTTGAATCTTCTGTAATCAAACTGACAGGATGCTTGGTTGCAGGAACGCCAACATACTTAAACGTGAGTGTAACAGCCTTTTGCTTATTGCAAGAGAATAATGCAATAGCGAAAACTAAACTTAATAATAATTTTTTCATATCTATTTTATTTTGTGATTATTCACAAATTTATAACTTAATGTTAAATTATATTTAATATACGATCTATTTAACTAAAATTTAACTGGAAATTAGGAATTAAATAAACTATACATATAATTTTGATTTAGCCTAAGTATTAGCTCATAAGACATAAATTTTTATAGTAAAATAAGTGCAAAGATGAGAGTGTTTATAAATAAAATAGCTAATAAATATCATTACGATTTTATTAGCTATTAAATTTTATATGTTACGAACTATCTTAGTTCATAGTATATATAGTTTAGATTCCTTTTAATGACATTAGAGTCTTAAGAGTTTCTGGATTAGATGGTCTAGTCATATTGCTATTAACAATATTACCTTCTTTATCTAATAAGATAAATCTTGGAATACTATTTATCATATAAGCATCCATAAAGCTTCTATCTCCATGTATGTTTAATTGGATTCCACCTAATTTGTCTGTCTTAACTTTTTTCTCCCAAGCTGCTTCATCTCTATCTGTTGAAATACTTACAAAATAAATATTTTTTCTAGACATCTTTTCTTCTAGAATCTTTAATGAAGGAAGTTCTCCAAGACAAGGACCACACCATGTTGCCCAGCAGTCAATATATACATATTTACCCTTAAGGTCTGAAAGAGATACTTCTTTACCATTTATATCTTTATATGAAAATGGAGCTGAAGGTTGACCTTTAGATAATTTAGACCACTTAGTGCAAAGTTCATTAAATTTAGTTTTTGCTACTTCATCTATAACTTTTTCATTATATATTGTCATTAGTTGATCTGCTGCGTCAACGCCATAACGACCAACATATTCGGAAATATAACTGTCTACTAAATAAGATACTAGTTTAGCATCTTTAAAATTAGTCACTACATAGTCTGTTGCTAAGTTTGTAACTTCTAACTGTGTATTTACTTCCTTACCTTGTAAAGCTATAATTTCTACTAAACTAGGTATAGCCATTTTAAAAGAATTAAATCTCAATAAAGAACCATCATCAGTAATATAGCTTAATACTAGATCATAATATTCTTTTGAAGGTGTGTAAGTTTTATCTCCACTATAATATGCATGATATCTAGGATACATGGCTAATACTGTAGAACTTAAATAAGGTAATCTTAATTTTTGCTCATTTAAGAAATCAGAAGAAAATTTCATTGTATCAAGAGCTTTTAAAGAATTGTTTATAAACTCTTTATAACCTGCAATAAAATCTGCTTCACTTCCTTTAAAGTCTGGTTTATATGTACTTGGTGTATTCAAATAGGAATTAGTGGTTGCACCTTCTCCATCGAAAGTTACATCAAAACGTCTATTTTCAAGAACCAAATTCATTGTAAAATCTTTTTTACAATATAGGGGTTTAGATACATTTGCAAAATAATAAGTTGCAAATCCGTTATCAGCCTTTGCAGGAATTACAACAATTGCTGTATTTGTAGTATCAAATTCAATTGCATAAGTTGAATCTGCTGTAACTAAAGTCATAGGGTAAGCAGAAGGAGCAGTCCCCTTTAACTTAAATGTAATAGTAGTAGATTTTGGAGTGTTGCAAGAAAATATTGCAAGAACCACAACTACACTTAATAATAATTTTTTCATATAAATAAATTTTAAAGATTTATCACAAATTTATAATTAAATAATGTATTACTTTTTAATAAGAATTCATTTAACTATATTTTAACAAATATATTCTTGAATAAAGTAATATCTTATATTTAATCTACTTATTTTATTTTTAAAGGGATTTTATCTATTCTAAGTTGGTGTCTGCCACCATCAAAAGGAGTAGATAAAAATATATCAATAATCTCCTGGGCTTGTTCATATGATATAAAACGAGCTGGAAGAGAACATACATTTGCATTATTATGCTGACGAGCTAACTTAGAAATTTCTGTACACCAGCACAATGCACATCTTATTCCCTGATGTTTATTGGCTGTCATAGAAATTCCATTACCACTTCCACAAAGAGCTATTCCCAATTCATATTCTCCTTTTTCTACGGCAGAAGCCATAGGATGAGCAGAATCAGGATAGTCCATACTTTCTGAAGAATAGGCACCAAAATCTTTCATTTCATGTCCATTTCCAGTTAAATATTTAACAAGTTTTTCTTTGTAATCAAATCCAGCATGATCACATGCAATAGCTATTTTCATTAAATTGAGTTTATTTTATATTACATTATTAATTTATATCCTTTTCCGTGAACGTTTATAATTTCAACACTTGGATCTTTTTTTAGATGTTTACGAAGTTTTGTAATATATACATCCATACTTCTAGCGTTAAAGTAATTATCGTCAGCCCAAATATGTTTAAGCGCATAATTACGTTCTAATACTTTATTTACGTTTTGACAAAGTAATAATAGTAATTCAGATTCTTTAGTTGTTAACTTCTCTTCTTCTTCACCATCTATAAGTAATTGTTTCTTTACATTGAAAGTCAATTTACCTATTTTATATATTTCATCTACATTCTCTTGTTTTATACCAGTAGAGCGACGTAATACTGCCTCAATTCTCAACAATAGTTCTTCCATACTAAAGGGTTTGCTCATGTAATCATCAGCTCCTATTTTAAATCCTTCAAGTATGTCTTCTTTTAAGGATTTAGCAGTTAAAAAAATTATGGGTATTTCACTATTAATCACTCTTATCTCTTTAGCAAGGGTAAAACCATCCTTTTTGGGCATCATAACATCGAAAATACCTATGTCAAAAGGATCCTTTAAAAAAGCATCGTAGGCTACTTCACCATCTTCTGCTAGAACTACATCAAAACCTTTCGCTTTAAGATATTCTCTAAGAAGCATACCAAGATTAGTATCGTCTTCTGCTAATAAAATTTTAATTTTGTCTTCCATAATATTAATATAATTAGTTTATCAAACAATTTGATTTTCTATATACTAAAAGTTAAAGAACAATGTCTTTTGCTTTTTAGTAATTAGAGGAAGTATAATATCGAATCGACTACCTTTACCTTCGGTACTCTCTACTTCTATCTTTCCTCCATGGGCGTCTACAATCTTTTTCACATAAGAAAGTCCTAATCCAAACCCCTTTACATCGTGAAGATTTCCTGTGGATACTCTAAAGAACCTTTCAAAGATTAGTTTCTGGTCTTTAGGAGCAATTCCTATGCCATTATCGACAACACTAATTAAAAGTTTGTCTGAATGATTTCTTGTATATATACTTATTTCTGGAGCATCCTTACAATATTTTATAGCATTATCAAGTAGATTAGAAATAACATTAGTAATATGAACTTCATCTGCATAAATTTCATCATGTTGAGCATCTAAATGAGTATATAAATGCCCACCCTTATCATTTATTCTAAGTTTGAATTTATCTGATAATGCTTCAATGAGCTTATTCATACTAATACTCTTTTGTTTTAATTTCATCCTAGTTTCAGTAAAAAGAGCTGTTTGTAGAACTTTCTCTACTTGGTAAGTAAGACGTTTGCTTTCATCGGTTATAATTCCAGCCATGTGTTTTAAAGAAGTTCCATCTCCCCCGACTACCCCATCTTTAATCATCTGCCCTGCAAGAGAAATAGTTGCTATAGGAGTCTTAAATTCATGAGTCATATTATTTATAAAATCGTTCTTAACTGCAGAAAGTTGTTTCTGTCTTACTATGATAAGAATGGAGAATATAAAGCAAAAAACAAGTATTAATGTAATTATCAAACTTGGCAAAAGTAATTTTAAAGATTGAAGATTACTATCTGTATGACCCGGAAATATTAAATATAAACTGGAAATGTTTTCTGAATCTTCCCATAACAACCTCCTTTTATACGTATATTCTGCATCTTGATTGAAAAACTTCTCAGATAAAATAACAAATTTCTCTCCTTCTTTAACAGCATATTCAAAGTTTATATTTATACCATTATTCGTTAGAGAATTCCCTATCATTTTTTTTAAATCAAATTTCTCCATAAAATCCTTTACAGAAAAATGTTTTTCATTGGCATTAAAAATATTTCTAAAAGCTTTCCCTGAAACTCTTATATGTAATGTTTTAGTCAATTTGTTGATGGAAGATTTTAAACCCTGCTTTTCTTCATTGGAGAAAGTACTTTTAGATTCTCCATCATCCAAATATACTCCTCCAATTGAAACACTACCAGAGGTAATACTATCTAAGATCACTGGCAATGAATTACTCCCAGTAATCACAATTGAGGATTTTTTTTGAGCTTTATGAATTGACAAGTGTTTATCTTCCAATTTCGAAACTACTTCGTTAAGAGATTTATTTACTGAGTAATCAAATTGAGCTTTTTTTAACTTAAAAGCTGTATTAAAGTATGAAGCCTGAGTAAATATAAGTCCAAGCAAAGCCAGTCCTAAAACTACACCTAATATTATTATATGCTTTTTTCTCACAATACAAATTTAACATTTCAAATTGGAATAGCAATCACATTAACACAATTTAACAATGCATTTTTTTTGATTACAAAATTAAGTCAAAAAAGATTTAAATTTTCAACTTTATTGGTCATCTTAATACCTAAGTGTTTGTAGGCTAATTCCGTAGCCTCCCTTCCTCTAGGTGTCCTTTTTATGAATCCTTCTTTTATAAGAAAGGGTTCATAAACTTCTTCTAAAGTTCCAGAATCTTCTCCAACAGCTGTTGCTATCGTAGTCAATCCTACAGGACCTCCTTTAAATTTTTCTATAATCACACCAAGTATCTTATTATCCATCTCATCTAAACCATAGGTATCAATATTTAAAGCCTCTAAACCATATTGAGTTATCTCATGATCTATAGTACCATTACCTTTGACCATAGCAAAATCTCTAATTCTTCTTAGCAGAGAATTTGCTATCCTAGGAGTTCCCCTACTTCTGGAAGATATTTCTTTAGCAGCCTCACTAGTTATCTTAATACCTAATATATCAGCAGAACGTGTTACGATCTTAACTAATACGGATGCGTCATAATATTCTAGATGACAATTAATACCAAATCTAGCTCGTAGTGGTGCTGTTAATAAACCACTACGAGTTGTAGCTCCAACAAGAGTAAATGGGTTTAAATTTATTTGTACTGATCTGGCTGCTGGACCTTTATCTAACATAATATCTATACGAAAATCTTCCATTGCTGAATATAAATATTCTTCAACCACAGGAGATAATCTATGAATTTCATCTATAAAAAGAATATCATTTTCCTCTAAATTAGTAAGTAAACCAGCTAAATCGCCTGGTTTATCTAATACTGGACCTGATGTAACTTTCATACCGACACCGAATTCTGATGCTAATATTGCAGAAAGTGTAGTTTTACCTAAGCCAGGAGGGCCATGCAATATTACATGATCTAAGGATTCATTTCGTAATTTTGCAGCTTTTACGAAGACTTTTAGATTCTGAACTATCTTATTTTGGCCACTAAAATCTTCAAATTTTAAAGGACGTAATGCTCGTTCATACTCAATTTCATTAGCATTTGTGTCATTATTTCTTATATCAAATTCACTCATTTCTTCCTTTTTTTAACAAATAATTCATTTATATCTTTACCTAAAAGCCTTATGGGTATGTATTCATCATAACATATGTTCTGTCGTATTGCAGATTCTATTCCCCCTTTTCTTTTATAAATCAAATCTATAGATTCTGTCTTCTTGCGTTGTCTGTTGTTTATAATTAACTGCCTACACACCTCTTTACATATAGCTAACATCATGTCATATATATTATGACCTCTCACAAAAAAATATACGTTATCTTCATTTATACCCAATTCTGCAAATCTGTGCATTGCTGTACTCATATCTGCCTTCGGAAACTTAGCTTTAAAGTAATTGACTTTTTTATTGATTTTTTCTTGTAATTCATCCAATATCACATCAATGTGCTGTAAAAACTTATTAGAGTTTATTATCTCTCTAGGAATCAAATAAGAATTAAATTCACTTTTACTAAAGTAGGTTTCATTGGCTGTCAAAAAGTATAAATGCCAAATAAATAAACGATATATGATGTTTGAGTATCTCTTTAAATATAGTTGAAAATTAAATATATTATTATTCAGTTTTACCGTCCTTTCACAAGCATCATTAAGAGCTTTAGCATAGCAATGATGATTTTCAAATGAATAGGTGTAAGTTTGTAATACAAAGTTACTAGGAGAATACTCCTTTTGTCTCAATAAATAACGATAATCGCTATCTATACAAATAATAAAATCATTACTCAAATAATTAAAGTATTTTAGACATTGTGTTACACCACTTGTTCTATTGCCATATTCATTACGAGAACCAGATATAAAATGAAATTTTTCATCTGGTAGATAATGCTGAAATATTAAATTCCAAAATACAATATCATCTTTATCCTCTACATGAACGGCAGATCTACATCTAAAGACTTTAGCATCTAATGCAAAACGTTTTGCAAAAGATGCAAAATGAATATCTCTGTCTTCTTTTTGTTCTTTCGATTGGTGTACAAACATAATCCTTTATTTTTCTTTAGCATAAAGATACTAAATCTTCTACATAAAATAATTTATCTCCCCATCCATCACCAAACAAACTAGGAGAATGTGTAGAAGTGATTATTTGACAATTTGGATTTAATGTCTGAATTTCTTGGAACAATTTATATTGCCAATCTATATGAAGAGAAATTTCTGGCTCATCCATAAGTAGAATATAGGGTTCTTCCTCCATTAAGAAAACCTTGAGAAGTATTAACATTAATTGCTTTTCTCCTGAAGAAAGTTTATAAAGTGGAATAACCTCCCCATTATCTATAAATATCATATGGTTAGTCATTGGATCTATCTGTATTACTTTCTCTGTTTTATAAAACAAATGGTCAACAGTCTTATAGAAGGCTTGTATTCTCTTATTTATTTTTTCTGCTTGATCGGGAAAATTAGTAGCCTTAAGTCTATAATCTGAAAAAGAAGTATCTGGGCTCCCTATCTCGTATACTAAAGTATGTAATTCATTATATAGCTGACTAAATCCTTTGTTTCCCCTTTTCTTAGAATTGCTGGGAACATCAAAGGTACTTATTTTTTTATAATTAATACCAAGTAACTGAGTTGCAAGTTCTGTAACTTTCATCTTAGGATTATAGCTTATAACATTATCATCTATGCTTAGTTCAACCTCTACATTATAAGCCTTAAGTTTCTTAACATCTGCTGTCAATACTGCATCTATTATATTAAATAAAGTCGTTTTACCACTTCCGTTTATACCTATTAGAATATTAACGTCATTATTCAAATTATCCCAATTAAAATTATATTTATTCCATAATTTTTTTACAATAATTTTATGCACTTTATTTAGTTTCATACTTTTAATTTTTTTGGATAAAAATCTTTATGCACTGTGCTCGCAAACACATATATACAAAGATAGATATTTAAGGTATCATATCAAAATTTATTTTAATTACAAAAAAAGGTCTGCAAAACTGCAGACCTTAAATTTAATTGTTTCCAATTAATATAACTACTAGAAGCTTATAATTTCTTTCTTGCTCCATAGTTTATTCTTAAAGAATTAGCTTTACGCAATTCTTGTTTTATATCGGTAATAATACCCATCTTAACCTCTTTATCTATCTTAAGATTATTGATGATTTTATTCCTATCTTCCTCACTTCTAGCTTCTTCTTCAGATTGTACAAAAAGATTTATATCTTGTAAAGATGCAAAATGATCATTTAACTGAATTCTAGGTTGTGTACCATAAGAAGCTTGATATTGAGCAGTAGGCTTACCTACATAAATATTACTTACTAAAGATTTCTTCTCAAGTTTTACTGTTTGCTCTGCTTCGGGCATGCTATTTTGAACCATTAACGACACTTCACGCATAGTGGTCGCAGCCATAAAGAAGAAAAGCAACATAAACACGATATCTGGAAGAGAAGCCGTAGAAATAGCCGGAGTTTCTCTTTTTCCACCTTTTTTAAAATTTGCCATTATTTCTTAATATTTTTAGGTTCTGCCTCTGAAACATTCATAGGTATTACTTTATTTATAGCTGTCCTTTGTTCATCGGTTAGATCATCATAATCTTTGCCCCATTGAATATTTGATCTCTTATTACGCATTTCGTGGAATGCAGCAGTTAATTGATCTTGTACAGCTATATACATCGCATAAGAAGTACTTTTATCACTTTGTAGGGATACAATTCCATTAGAAACTTCAGCATTTCCAATTAGAGGTATCTCCACAATTTTTTTAGAGGGTTTATCCTGTGAATTATTAGTATTTAGGATAAACTCTATTGTACGTTGTTTTACAGTTGAAACATCCGCCAATTCGCCGTTTATAGATAACTGGTCGTTACGATTAACCAAAACTTGCAATATATTTCTTTTCGCAACTTTTGGAGCCTCAGCGTTCTCCATATATGGCGGCAACCTTCTAAATAATCCAGAATCGACATTCATTGTAGTAGTAGCCAAGAAAAAGGCTAACAACAAGAACGCAATATCGGCATTAGAACTGGCGTTTATTTCCGGTGTTTTCATTGCCATATCATTATATTTTAACCCTTAAGGGTATTAATTATCTTAGTTTTCTATAAAGTTCAGAACCAAAAATTGATAATACTGCAAGTCCAAATAGCATGTACATTGTCTTTAATACTGTATCAGTAAGAACTAGACGATTTGGTACGTTATCTGCTCCCGAGTATCCAACAATCTTCATTGGAGTTCCGTCAGCCATAAAATAAGCAATTAGCACAATCACAGCAAATAAAAGTATTGGGATCAATGTTTTTAATGCTTGTGCTGGTCTTGTTACTAAACGTGCAATTGGGAATGCTAAAGCTGCAACAGCAGCAATTATAACCAATGCAGTCGCCCAGTTTAGCAATAATGATGTATATACAGGTGTGGGATAAAGCTGATTAGGCACATCTCCTCCAAATATAAACATTCCCAAGATAGTAAAGGTTATTACTAACAAGACAATCAATAATATA
>Ga0172378_10004560_pt1 | contig 12960 bp, 9 predicted proteins | sample GrowelOW332metaG_FD_119755 | JGI IMG/M metagenome (GOLD analysis project Ga0172378, IMG submission 119755) | Groundwater microbial communities from an aquifer near a municipal landfill in Southern Ontario, Canada - Pumphouse #3_1 metaG | ecosystem: Environmental > Aquatic > Deep subsurface >...
ATACTTTACTCCACACTTATTTCCATACCTTCAGAATATTCGGAAGCTGCACAACTTGACGGCGCAACAAATGCACAAATTAACTTCTACATAAAATTCCCGCTTCTCCGGAATACCGTCTGGTTGTTGTTTCTCTTTAATTCAATAGGCGCATTGCAAGTATTCAACGAACCAACGATGATATCGAAAATCTTATCACTGTCTCCAAACTATACACCTGCAATGTACATTTACAATCAGGCGTTTCTGTTCGGTTCCTTTACGTATGCAATAGCAATGGGAATCATACTGGCCGTTATAATCTTCGTCATTTCATCTATTTTTCTGAAACAGACTATAAAAGAACTTGATATGAATTAACAGGGAGAAAAAAATGATAAAAAAGAATAAAACGGGAAATCAAATACTTGCAGTTCTACTGGCAATATTATTTATTCTCCCGTTCTACTGGCTTGTTGAAAGTACAACAAAAGATATTTCACAACTGCAGGAAGGCACTTTTCTGCCTGGTAATCCAGATCATTTTATAAATAATAATCTGAAAGATGTCTTTATGTTCAGAAACGGAATATTCCATAAATGGATGCTCAATTCATGCATTTATTCGCTTACAGGAGCACTTTTTGCGACGCTTTTCTGCAGTATGGCGGGATACGCCTTCCGCAGATACCGTTTCAGGAGCAGAAAAATATTGTTCATTTTAATTATGGGTTTCTCGGAAGTTCCTACTTTTGCAACAACACTACCGCTGTTTATGGAATTCCAGAAACTTGGCTTATTGAGTACGTCATGGTCTATTATTATTCCCTCTTTAGTAAACGTATTCGGTGTGTATCTTATGGTCATCTACTGGAAACAAGTACCTGAAGAAATGTTTGATGCAGCCATGATAGATGGTGCAAATGAACCGGCAGTATTCTTTCGTATCGGACTGCCATGCATAAAACCCGGCTTTACAACACTTTTTCTTATCTCATTCGTCGGAATATGGAATAACTATTTTCTGCCTCTTGTCATGCTCAATGATGACGCAAAATTCCCGCTCATCTTAGGTATCACAACAATAACTTCTCTTGAAGGATTCCCCGTCTATAATCTGATAATAATGGGAGCTTTTCTCACGTCTTTACCACTTATTCTGTTATTCATTTTCCTTCAGAAATTCCTGATGCCGCAACTTACAGGTGCTATAAAATAAAAGGAGTAAAACATGAATAACGTAAAAGTTCTAATAGATAAAGAATTTCTGATTGCCCCTGTGGACCGGCGCTTGAACAGTTCGTTTGTAGAACATCTGGGACGGTGTGTATATACAGGAATATATGAACCGGGACATCCGGATGCAGATGAACAGGGATTCAGAAAAGATGTTCTTTCGCTTGTCCGCGATTTGAACATTCCACTAATCAGATACCCAGGAGGAAATTTCGTCTCCGGCTATACATGGACCGATGGTATCGGTCCCAAAACACAACGTCCCGTTCGTCTTGAACTGGCATGGAAATCGAAGGAACCGAACAGTATCGGTATCGATGAATTTTATGACTGGACAAAAAAAGCCGGTACTGCAATTCTGGGAGCCATTAACATGGGAACAGGAACACCGAAAGACGCCGGCGAACTTGTTGAATACTGTAATTTTCCCGGAGGGACATACTGGAGTGACTTGAGACAAAAAAACGGTCATAAAGATCCGTATAATATCCATACTTGGTGCATCGGAAATGAAATGGACGGACCATGGCAGATCTGTCATCTGGATGCTGATGATTATGGGAAAAAGGCAACTGAAGCTGCAAAAATTGTAAAATGGATTGATAATAAAGCGGAAGTCGTCATAAGTGGAAGTTCATCTCCCGGAATGTCTACATTTCCGGAATGGGATCGTAAAGTACTGGAATATACGTATGAACAGGCTGATTACATATCGCTCCACAGATATTATGAAAATCATGGTAATGATACCGATTTTTTGTCGTCATTTGCCGATATGGATGCTTTCATAAAAACAGTCTGCACTACCGCAGATTACGTAAAAGCATTAAAACGAAGTAAAAAAACGATCAATCTTTCATTCGATGAATGGAACGTCTGGTACATGCAGAACCAGCAGGATCATGACTGGATGTATGCCCCTCCTATTCTTGAAGACCATTATTCGCTGCTGGATGCACTTGTTGTCGGCGGAATGGAGATTACCCTGCTGAATAATGCTGATCGTGTAAAAATTGCCTGTCTTGCCCAGTTAGTCAATGTAATTGCGCCAATACTTACCAAAGAAGGCGGCCCTGCAATACGTCAGACAATATACTATCCGTTTCAGGACATGTCATTGTACAGTCACGGAATAGTACTTCAACCGGTAATAAAAGCATCTCTGCATGAAACAATCTACGGAGATATTCCGGCTGCCGCAACAGCCGTTATTTATGATAAGGACGAACAGACTGTGACTGTGTTCGCGCTGAATACGAATCTGGATGAAAAAACAGAGTTGACTCTTGACATGCGCTCATTCTCATCTGTTTCGATGATTTACAGAACTGTATTGACAGGTACAAATCTGCGGGCAGTTAATACAATTGAAACCCCTTCAGCAGTAAAACCGGCTGATGTGCCGCTTGAAAAAGGAACTTTTGATACTTGTTCTCTGATTCTTGATCCGGCTTCATGGAATCTTATCCGTTTCAAAGTCAATAACTGAATCCATCATCTGCCGGTAACGGCAGATGATGGACCTCTTTAAAATTTCTATTCTATAGTATACGTTTCTCCGTATTTCACGATTGTTACATCATTATATCCGTGTTCGGAAAGATACTGCTTAAAAAATGTCTGAGAATCTTTTTCGCCGTGGACCATAAAAATCTGTTTAAGCCTGCTCTTGTCGATTTTATCAAGCCATGCGGTTAGTTCCATATAATCGGCATGAGCACTGAATGCATTTATCTGTTCAACAGCGGCATTCACTTTGTACCAGTCATTCATTATTTTTACGTCTTTTGCACCGTCACGGATTCTGCGGCCCAGCGTATTCTCCGCCATATATCCGACTATCAGTATGGTATTCCGCTCGTCGTTTATTCCATTGGCAAGGTGATGAAGTACACGGCCGGCTTCACACATACCATCGGCGCTGATGATTATCATAGGTCCTTCCTTCTTATTGAGAGCCTTTGATTCTTCAACACTCGTCGTAAAAGTAAGAGCACCGAAACCGAAAGGATTTTCATGATGCTGGAGGAATGCCTCCGTAACCTGTTCGTCGTAACATTCAGGGTGGACACGGAAAACGCTCGTCGCATTCGTAGCCATCGGCGAATCAACATAGATAGGAATATTCGGAATTTTCTTCTGATCCACAAGAAGATGCAGATAAAAGACAAGTTCCTGTGCACGCTCAATTGCAAACGAAGGTATAATAATCTTTCCTTTCTTTACAACCGCATCACGGACTACCTGTTCAAGTTCGTGCATCGCAAATTCTTTGTCCTCGTGCTTACGATCGCCGTACGTACTTTCGATAAACAGATAATCGGGTGCAGGAACATTCGTTGACGGATCGCGTATTATAGGCTGATTCAGTCTCCCCAGATCACCCGTATATAAAATACGGATCTCATCATTTCCCACTTTTCCCGGATGAGGTGCGGTAATATGTCCGTGAAGTCCTTTTATAGTAATATTTGCAAATGCAGATCCCAGAATATGACCTGCGTCAAAAAACTCAAGTTCAACGTCGGGTGCTATGTACATTCTGCGGTTGTATGAAACGGATACGATCTGATTAGCAGTTGCAATGCAGTCTTCCTCTGTATACAAAGGCTTCCATACAAAACGCTCGCCCTTTTTCGCTGCCTGTTTTCCCAGATAATCAGCATCACGCGCCTGAATACGTGCACTGTCCATCATAACAAGATTCGCTATATCACGAGTTGCCGGTGTTGCATAAATATTGCCCGTATAACCCTTTTTTGAAAGAACAGGCAGAAGACCGCAGTGATCATAATGCCCGTGTGTAAGTATAACCGACTCGAGTTTATCGGCAGCTATGTCAAAATTCCTGTTTTTCTCGTCCGATTCCTTTCTTTTTCCCTGAAACGCACCACAGTCCACCATAAACGGACGTCCATCGATCTCAAAGATATGTTTGGAACCGGTTACTTCTTCTGCAGCTCCCAACGAATATAAACTGATTCCCATAAAGCACCTCTGTTACACACTGATTTTGCTACTCTTATTTTACTCCTGTTTTTACGATTTCTCAAGCTAAACCCTGTTATAAAAAGATTTGCAGTAATATGAAATTTCCAGTATAATTGGATAACTAATTGAGTAAGGACACACTGAGTAAATTAGTAGTCTTATAAATCTCGAGGCATCCGTGTATTCACGACCGATAAGTGAGTCCCCAAAAACCATCGTTACGAATGGGAAAGCTGTGTTCGGTACATTTTTAAATATACCGGCAAAACTTGACATACGGGGAGTAAACGCTCCTTTCGGAGGGATTCCGATTCCCTCCTTTATAACAAATGTCCGCATAAAAAGCCGTATTGCCTATATGTTTTCCATAGGTGATTATATCGGCATGGCTGAGTTTTTTGATGACAAAATGTTCGGTCTGGCGGAAATAATATTCTGGAATAAAGTAACGGGAAAAAAGCTCGCATATCATACCTTTATGACCACACGGAGGAGATTTATTCCCGTCAAACTTGATAATGCAGTCTGCGTAAGTTTCAATAAATCCCGGTATATCCGGATTATCTGGAGCCGGAAACACGACCGTATTTCTCTGTTGTTCAGTCTGGCAGCAGGAGGTAACCGTCCTGCGGTAAAAGGCGGATTTTCTGCACATTTCACCGATCCGCTGCATAAAGAGCTGCTTGTTGTAACGCCTGCGCCCACCACCAGACGGTGCTCAGCTTCATGGCTTACCACTATGCCGGTCCGCGGGGCATTAAACATTCTGGCCAGTAAAAAAACACCGGCGGTTCCAATGAAAGAAACAGACGGTCTTGCTTTTATGGTATTGAACCGTACCTATTATAAATATCACGTAAAAAGTGAAATGATGTGCGGTCTCGGCGAATACGAAGGAAAAAAGCTGGCGTTCCGCTTCGTCACAACAAGCATGGATCCTCATGAAGCAGATTACAATAATGAAAACATCGTAGTACTCGACGGGCAGATTACACCGATGCCGTCAGTTTGTATGACACATCCGTTCGGCATCACAAATAAATGGATAATACAGGATACAGAAACAATGATAGATCTCACATTTACACCTGTTTCTGTAAGTCACCGTACGTTCAATATTCTCATTATGCGTACCGATTACAATAATATATGCGGAACCTTCGACGGTGTACTCCTTACAGGAAACGGTGACAAAATAAATTTGAAGAATTTTCCCGGTATAATAAAAAAGAATTTACTGCGGGTCTGATAAGATTCGTTTGGAGGTGAGTAAGATGGATAGTAACCTGCCTTATCATAGTAAAACAGCCAACTGGAACCCCGGTACACTCGATCAGACAAGAAAAGCGATCGGACAAATCGCTCCTGAAGAAGCAGCATTTATGGCAAAAAAATTAGGAGGAGAAGTTTTGAACGAACGCTCAGAACCAATACATTCATCATCAGTCGGACACGTTTCTTCCAGATCATCATCTGCGGAAGAAAATACAAATCATTCTTCTGGAGGACATTCCGGTTCCAACCGTTCAAATCTTCCGCAGTCCGGATATTCAAACAATTCAGCAGCAAATATGCAGACATATCAAAAAGAATTAAAACACCGGCGGAACAGAAATGACCTGCCTCCGCTTTCTCAGAAGGCCTGCAACGCAATAGATGCACTCATGATGTCGCAGGATTATCAGATAAAACCGAATTACGGGTTCTTTAATTTTATCCGCAAATTGCAGAAAGACGGGAAGGAACGTATCGTACCGGATTTTTATCAGATAACCCTTAAAATGTACATCGAAAACATGGAAGCCTTCATCACGGTCATCAAAACACTTATACAGATTGCACCTGTTACATACAAATCAAAAATAGCAAACGGGACTGAACCGAAATTCAAATTTCTGCGGATGGTTGCCGGATGGACAATGCAGAATATTAAACTTGCGTATATCGACCTTCAGGACATCCCTGCGCCTGTCCTCACCGCAGACCTCATTCCTGTCGTACGCGCAGTCTATAAACCGCTTATATCCGTATACTATTACGGAAACACAAAAATTCCCAAATTAATAAAGGAAATTTACGCCGATGAAACGGCTTATCCGGATGCACCGCGTGAAAAACTTTCCAGTATGGCAAAAGAAGCAATTACTGAATGGTTATATCTCGATACCGAAATCATCCACAAATTATATCCGCTCCTTATGCGTATGTGTTCCGATACATATGAAGAATATCCTGACTTTTTTACTGCAAAAATTGCCGTTATACTTCAATTCATCGGACTGCACAAATTCGACCTTCTTCTTCCGGAAAAAAACAGGGAACCGGTAAAAGAAGTAAAACCTGAAAGGATTATTGCAAAAGAAGTAAAAGGAAAATGCGACGAAATCGTTAATACGGGGCTGAACTTACTTGACCAGCTTTTCCCGCAGGCAGGTTTCAAAAAACTTGATTCACGTCCCGATTTATTCCCCTATTTTCAACCGTTATATAAATTCGACGATGGCTTCAATATGCTTTCCTCTGTAAACCCCGTTCAGACAGTTGTCGTGCTTTTAAAAATCATCGAAGACTGCTTTCAGGGCTGCCGGAACATAAAATTCAAAGTACCTGATAAAACGGCAGGGACACGTGATGAAGATTCGATTACCACCGTACTCGATGAATGGTCGGCATACCGCGAAACCGTTTTTGAAAAGTTATACTGTGATCCGCTTAAAGATCTTGTAAATCAGGTATATTCGCAGCCGGATTTTGAATCATCCCAATTCGGTAAAAAGCTTTTCACTTCAATACTGTGGCAGACGACATATCATTTTCTGCCGGACTTTAAATTCGATCAGCTGCTCCTTGAACGTCCTGCAGATGAAAGCAAATACCGCCCACTATTCCACAGGACAGATTTTGTCCGTAAATATCTTACAAATGTCGTAAACGAATGTGATGCAGAAGCCCGCAGCAAAGGGACGGTACCAAATCTGGAAAATCCGTGGGAACACTATAAATTTGATATTCCGAATGAAATTTCAAAACGACTCGATGTTCTGCTCGGCGGACAAAATACGAGTAAAAATACAAACGCAACTAATGCAAATTTGTTAAAGTACACTTTATGCTTTGTTGCTGTACTTGACTGGTGGATTAATAACCCCGACAGTCCTGCATATACAGCTCCTCCGATGCAGATTTACCGGATTTCTCCACAGGACGGTAAGCCGCTCTTTTCCGTACCGGAGCGGAATGACCAGAATAAACTTTTTGCAGAGGAAATAAAATCTGCATATCAGCATAAATCCGTTAAAAAATAGTCATTCGGAACTGTTACAAACAGTTTATTTTGTAAAACTGTTCCAATAAAGAATATCCTGTTCCAGAATTTCATTCAGTGCGCTGTCGTCAGGAGGGAGCGCAAAAAGACTGCCGGCACCGGATTCCGGATTCTGCCGGACAGTCTCTTTTTTATTCGTAATATAGGTATTAAGCTGTTCGCTTAACGCCGTTGCGAAAAAAAAAGCATGACGCTGAGTATCTTTCAACAGATGATGATTTAATTTCCCGGCAGCAGCAAATTTTACCGCCAGATCGGTAATACCTTCCGCAATCTTCCGTTTTTCTTCTCCTGCAATATCAGCTGCCTTTTTTGAAAAAAACTGATTGCTGTGAATAAACGTGTACATCTGGAACAATGGTTCAAGTTCGTATGAACGAAAATACTGTCGTATCAGTTTTGCAAGCGCATCTACCGGCATAAGTTCAAACATCGAATCCATGCTGCCGGGAATAAACTGTACTTTTCCCATATATTCTGCACAAAAATCAAGCGTTGCATCATAAATTTCGTCACGACTTTCAAAATGATTGTAAAGGGAAGCCTTATTCACATCAAGCAGCGAGGCAACATCTGCAAGGGATGTAGCTCCGGCACTTTTTTCAAAAGCAGAAATAAGGAATGATTGTACTATTTTGTCCCGGTCGATGCGTTTTCTTCCCATAATGTATTTTGTAGAATACCACAGAAATACGGACTCGGCAATGAGTTGCACGTTTTCTTCAGTCCTCTTGCGTTCACTATAATTTGCAGGTATACTTAAAATCATCATGGAACAGACGCTTCCTAAAATGCTCAGAAAAACCGCGGCAGATTTTCCTGAAATTGCAGCACAGTACTCAAAAAATGCAGAAGGTGTTTTTGAACCAGTTACATACAGGGATCTATACGAAATCGTACTTGATTTTGCAGCCGCACTCAGACAGATTGGAGTCGTACGCGGCCAGCCGATAGGTCTGATTTCCGACAACAGGAAGGAATGGGAACAGGCCGATATGGGCATAATGGCGCTCGGTGCCGTCGACGTCCCCCGGGGATGCGATGCAACTCTCATCGATCTGAAACAGATCCTTTCCATCACTGAATGCAGTATTGCCATTGCGGAAAATTCAGCTCAGGTAAAAAAAATCATTTCAATAAAGGACGAGCTGCCGCAGCTTACGCTGATTATTACCTTTGATGAGGTAAAAAGCGTTATACAGGAAGAAGCAGGAAAAGCCGGCGTTAAACTTATGCTGTTCACAAGTCTCCTTAATGAAGGGAAAAAATATAATATCGAGCGGAAGGCCGAAATCGAAGCTGAACTTGAAGAAGGAAAACGCGACGATATTGCATGTATTATTTTTACATCAGGGACTACAGGAACTCCAAAGGGAGTGGAACTGTCGCACGGTAATTTTCTTACCCAGCTCGACGAACTGCAGGAACGGATTTATCTTAACCCGGGAGAACGGGCACTCTGCGTTCTCCCCATATGGCATGTATTTGAGCGGCTTTGTGAATATGTAATCTTCGTACAAGGTGCTGCTGTCTGCTATTCAAAACCAGTCGGAAGCATAATGCTTGCTGATTTCAAAAAAATAAATCCACAGCTTATGCCGGCAGTTCCGCGCGTATTTGAAGCAATTTACGACGGTATTAACCATAAAATGCGCAAAACCGGCGGTTTTGTCTATGCGCTTTATAATTTTTTCGTTAATGTCGCAATAATCCACAGCAGAATGAACAGAAAGCTTTTCCGGCAGAATAACCGTTTCGGTTCCGATTATATCGGCGCCGTGTGGGTGCTGCTTGTCATTCCGTGGCTCCTGCTTTACCCGGTAAAACTTCTGGGTGACGCTCTTGTATTCCATAAAATAAAGGAAATGCTCGGTAACAGCTTCAGAGGCGGAATAGCAGGAGGCGGAGCCTATCCTCCTAATATTGATGAATTCTTCTGGGCGCTCGGTATAAATATTGTCGAAGGGTACGGTCTTACCGAAACAGCACCCGTTATTTCAGTCCGTCCCCTTGCAGCCCCCGTATTCGGAAACGTCGGCTCTCCCATCCGCGGTGTAAAAGTACGGATTGTCGATCAGGACGGTTATGTACTGGGAAGATGCAGACAGGGAGTAATTCAGGTAAAGGGCGGCACTGTAATGAAGGGATATTACAAGAGGCCGGACCTTACCGAAAAAGCCATGACGGTAGACGGCTGGCTTGATACAGGCGACATCGGCCTGCTGACAATTCATGATGAAATCGTTATCCGGGGACGGATGAAGGATACAATCGTCCTGCGCGGCGGAGAAAATCTTGAACCGCTTCCGATTGAACAAAAACTCGAAGAATCAGTCTATATAAAAGCAGCAGTAGTCGTAGGGCAGGATCAGCGCTATCTTGGAGTACTTATTCTAGTTGATGAAGAAGAAGTGAAGGGATACGCAGCAGAAAACGGTATTCAGTACGATACATACGACAATCTGCTTCTTTCGGAAGACATTCAAAAGTTGTATGAAGGTGAAATAAACAGTCTTATCAACTCAAAAAACGGTTTTAAAATGTACGAACGCGTTAATAAATTTGTACTTATAAAAAAACCGTTCGAAGTAGGAGTCGAACTTTCGGCAAAACAGGAAATCATGCGGTTCCGGCTCAGTCAGATTTATGAAAAAGAAATTGCAGCCATGTTTAAAGATGAAAAACGATAATGAAAAACGTACGTTAAATATTTCAGAATAAGCAGAAACAGAATAATAATCTGCGGGACGTAGATTTTTATTCTGTTTTAGAAACTTCGTGTATATTTATCGTACGTCTTTTCTTATTTTAATACCGTTCCCTCAAAATCGCGGACACCGTTCATAAAAGAAACGGCGTCCATTGCTTTTTTAGCCTGCCGCTGAAGCATTGTCACCGCTAGCATACCGCCGCCTGTCTGAACAAGGATACCCTGTTTCCTGTCAAACGACACGACAGTCCCCGGCAGCGCGTCAGCCGCCTCCCCTGCAGGATGTGCACTCAGTATACGCAGAGGAACCTCGTTTTCCGTTGTCCAGCAGCCTGGTTCGGGCGTATAGGCACGTATCTGAGCATCAATCTCTGCAGCCGTACGAGTCCAGTCGATACGGCCGTTTTCTTTGGTAATCATCTGCGTATACGAAGGTATTCCTTTCTGGGGCGTTCCCTCCTGAAGTTTTCCTGTTTTTGCAACAGTCTCCAGTATATTTCGGATAAAACCTGCACCACGTTCTGCACAATATAAAAGAAGTGATCCGGCAGTTTCCAGACCGTTTAAATGAACAACTTCCTGAGCCAGAATATCGCCCTCATCCATTCCCTGCACAATTTTCTGAACCGTAATTCCCGTTTCACAATCCATATTGAGGATAGCCGCATTCACCGGAGTACAGCCGCGGTATTTCGGAAGCAGAGACGGATGAAGATTAATGCCGCCGAACCTGAACAGAGAAAGAAATTTCGGACCAAATATATGTCCGTATGCAAAACATACGAGAATATCAGGATTAACTGCAGCTATCCGCTCCCGGAGTGCTCCATCAAGATGTTCGGGCATAAAAAGAGGAAGAGCCTTCTCCTTCGCCATCCGGGCAACAGAAGTAGGAATAAGCTCCTTATGTCTTCCCTGCGTACTTGGCGGATTTGTTAAAACACCTGCAATTTCATAACCGGAAGACGCAGCATTTTCATACAGCAGTTCCAGCGTTCTTGCCGATGGTTCAGGACTTCCTGCATACAGTACGTGCAGCACTACTGATTTTCCTTAGCGGTTTTTTTTGCGTTTTTAGCAGCAATTTTAGCCGCGATACTGCGTTCCTTAGCTTCCTTCTCAGCACGCTTTTTCTCTGCGCGTTCTCCACGTTTTTTGAACTGCTCAGTGGTTTTCTCTGCAACAGCAGGATCACCCCGGTCAATAAACATAATGCCTTCAAGATGATCGTACTCATGCTGAACAGTACGTGCAAGCAGGCCGTCCGCCTCAAGCGTGAACGGTTTACCATTTTCATCAAGCGCCTGTACTGTCACTTTCGCAGGCCTTTTTATTGATTCCCATACACCGGGAATAGAAAGACATCCCTCATCATAGTCACACTGCTCTTCAGAAGTAGCAGTAATCTGCGGATTAATAAACACGCGGCGTACATTGTCGTCCGCAATTATAACAAAAAGGCGGAGTGATTTTCCGACCTGTGGACCTGCAAGGCCGACTCCATCAGCCGCAACCATAGCCTCGAACATATCATTTGCAAGCTTCCTGATTTCATCGGTTACTTCCGCAACAGGCTCTGCCTTCTTACGGAGTACATCTTCTCCAAGTTTACATATTCTTATCAAAATAAACCTCTTTTTTCCATTATAAACGTATGCGGGCTGCACGGGCATGCGCATCAAGTCCTTCTGCATCGCCAAGATAACCGGCAGCCTCTGCACTTTTCCGTACACCTTCGCTCCCTGCAGCCGTACGGAGCGTCGTCACCGTCTTAAGGAAACAGCGTACACTCAGGCCGCCCGTAAACCGTGCAGAACCGGAAGTAGGCAGCGTATGGTTAAGACCGGCCGCATAATCGCCGAAAACTTCCGCAGAACCGTGTCCGATAAACAATGAACCGTAATTATGTACAAGCGACTGTATTCTGTCCCGTCCGGGCCCCTCTTCCATAGCAAGTTCAAGATGCTCCGGTGCCTTACGGTTCGCAAAATCAGCAGCTTCTTCAAGCGATTTCGTAATAATAATACGTCCGCAGTTCCGTATACTCGCTTCAGCGGTGGCACGGGTAGTCAATACGGTAAGCTGCTTCTCAATTTCTGCAGCAACCTTTCCGGCAAGCCCTCTGTCGCAGACCGCCAGAACAGGCTGTGCAACAACGTCGTGTTCAGCCTGAGCAAGCAGATCGGCTGCAACCCATTCAGGATTTGCGGAAGAATCGGCAATAATAAATACTTCCGTCGGACCTGCAAGCATGTCAATACCGACCGTACCATATACTTCCTTTTTTGCTTCAGCAACGAACTTATTTCCGGGGCCGACAATCACGTCGACCGCAGGAATTGTCTCCGTACCGAACGCCATGGCTGCAACAGCCTGAGAACCGCCGCACGCATATACGTGCCTGACACCGCAGATATATGCCGCCGCCATAATACCTTCGTCAGCATACGGTTTTCCGTCTTCAAACGGTTTTCCCGAAGTTCCGGTACCGCTCTCTTGAGCTTCATTTCTGTCTTCAGGATGCACACGGGGCGGTGTACAAAGCACGATATTTTTTACACCGGCTGCAGCAGCAGGTGTAACCGTCATGATTACGGTAGAAACAAGCGGAAAACGACCTGCCGGTACATATACACCGGCATGTTCAACAGGGATAGTTTTCTGTCCGGTAAATAAACCCGGTTCAAGCTCAACTTCAAAATCATTAAACGATTCTTTC
>Ga0172378_10004561_pt1 | contig 12960 bp, 11 predicted proteins | sample GrowelOW332metaG_FD_119755 | JGI IMG/M metagenome (GOLD analysis project Ga0172378, IMG submission 119755) | Groundwater microbial communities from an aquifer near a municipal landfill in Southern Ontario, Canada - Pumphouse #3_1 metaG | ecosystem: Environmental > Aquatic > Deep subsurface >...
AATATAATAAAAAGTTGACAGAAAAACAGGCTGCTATTGTATCCTCCGAGATATATCCGAAATATCTCCGTGCTGGTGCAGGAACAGGAAAAACAGAAGTACTCGTTCAAAAAATAGGCAGTATTCTTGATAAAGACGCAGATTGTTCTCTATCAAATTTCGCTATTATCACCTTTACAAATAAAGCAACTGAGGAAATGCAAGCCCGTATTTCTGATATGCTTTATAAAAAGTGGCTTATTTCCACAGATTCAAAAAGCGAAAAGTATCGTAAAGACATTGAAACTGTTTGTATGTCTGATATATGCACGATACATAGCTTCTGTGAAAATTTGCTTCGGCAGTACGGACTTCATATCAATTTGGCATCCAATTTCAAAATTAAGTCTTTCAAAAAAGAAATGACTGATATTATCTCTGCTGTTGTCGATGATAATTACGACAATTCACTTCTTAACAACATTCCAGAATATGTGATATCCAAGCTTATTACCATTCTACTAATCAACAATAGCAACCGCGGCGTAAAGCTTAGCCAAGATATGCTGAAATCCCTTGGCTCTCCGGTGGTAAATAACAACTATTGGAATGCGTTTAAAGTTCTGTTCCTCGAAATGTATTACAAAGCATATGATAAAATTGAACAGGAAAAGAAGTCGGAAAATGTTCTTACTCCCAATGATTTAATAAGAAAAACAGCGGAGCTGCTAACAGTTCCATATATCGCAAATCGTGTGGCAAGTAAGTATAAATATGTTTTTATAGATGAATTTCAGGATACAAATAAAGACCAATTTGATTTTGTGCAGATTTTGATAGACAACGGGGTTAAAGTGTTTCTTGTTGGGGATGACAAACAGTCGATATATGCTTTTCGTGGTGCTGACATTCAAAATTCGCAGGATATGCACTGCTTAATTAAGGAACTAAGTAAAACCAATAAAACAGAGTATTTGGATGAAAATTTCCGTAGTACCAAAGAAGTAATTGATACCATCAATCTTATTTTTTCTCATAAGTTCACTTACAACGGAGAAATACTATCATTTCCGGTTGAACCGTTAAAAGCACCGAAAAACATTCCTTTTAATGTTGATACCCTGCCATTAAAAATGGCATTTGAAAAAAGCGTAACGGAAATTATTAAAGAGGTAATTTCAAATACCGTCATAGATGGAAGAAAGGCAGAATACGGCGATATAGCTGTATTGTGTAGAAGAAATTTTGACCTTGATAAAATAGGCTCAGAGTTGAAAAATAACGGCTTACCCACATTTATTGTAGGCGGTAAGGGTTTTTATAAAGCAAAGGAAATTGTAGATACATATAAACTTATTAACGCTATACTTAATACGGATATACGATATAAAAACGAACTGATATTCACTGATTATTATAAAGCGATCACCTCAAATACAAGCGGAATCGAGTTTAATGATTATATTTTAGAAATACAAGCTATATTTCGTAAAGAAACAGTTGTGGAAACACTGACATACATTTTTGAAAAGTCATGTATTTATGATTTTTACAGGCAGAATAAAAACTATCAGGCAATCAGCAATCTGCATAAGTTAAAAGATATTGCACGTGGATTGATGGATAAGGATAATATTCAGCCACTTCAATTTCTTGAATATCTTTATATAATGATTTCAACGAATCAGGAAGAAGATGAAGCTGATATTCCCGAAGTTGAACGCAAAGATGGCGTGGTAACATTGTATTCTATACATAAGGCCAAGGGATTATCCTTTCCAATCACTATTATTCCTTGCTGCGACAACAAGTTGAACCGACCGATAACACGACCTAAAATCATTTTTGATATAAAGTCGGAAATACCTTCTATTGCTTTTGATTATCAGGCCATTAACAAAGAATTACCTTGTGATTTAGAATATCAAAGGTTATTTTCTGTTAATATAAAGGAACAGCTTGAAGAAGAAATAAGGATATTTTATGTTGCTTGCACACGCGCCGAAAAGCAAATAATTCTCGCAAATAATTCAAGCATTAGTAGAATTAAACAAACACTGAGATATAATGATTATGCATCGATCAGCCGATGGATATTGGAAATTGAAAACGGTAAATTTATAAATCAGCTTCAATCAACTTAACTGTTCACACCCTGTATTTTTTAATACAGGGTGCTTTTTTGATATAAATGTTCAAAAGTATATTGCATTCTGGAAATATAGACAATATCATGTAAAAATATTATGAATTACTATATTTGTGATTTGGTTCGACAAAATATTCCCGAAAAGAATGATACAATATGATTAGATACTACAATAAAGGGGATGGTTCGATGTTATCGCAACAAATAATAAATGTATATATTCGCTGTGACCGACTTGATTAACAAGTCGGTCATTTTTTTGTCAAAATATGTTGAACAAAACACACATATCTAAATTATTGTCGAAATGAGATGAGATGAGATGTTGCAACAAGAATCTACAAATGAGGAACAATCATCGATTAATACAAAAAATAATATTAGAAAATTTGGCGCTGTAATATCGCGCATGAGGTAAATATCGCTCGTTTTATTCGTGCGGTATTACCGTGCGATTGGAGCAGAGCAATGACATTAAATAAAAGAAAGCCAACAATGGTGTTGAAATAGACAACCACATCGTTATTACGATATGGTTGCTAATAAATATTCTGCGTTCTGGTAAAAACGGATACATAACCGAACGACTTCATTTTTCTAACTTCGACCGCATAGCCAAATTCACTCTTGAAATTTCAAGGGGTGAGTTTGGCTTTTTTTATCATGCGGTAAATTTAATACCGGACAAGCCTACAACAGTAGGCTGCCGCAGTCCTCCATATCAATCATTTTTGAACAACTCAAAATGATTGATTGGAGGAATACACAATGGATGCAAACCATCCGAAAAATAAAGACAGGCAACCGAAACGCAGAAAGGATAAGTATAATCCTTATTCTATCTTTTCGGTTGGTATAGATACTGAAGAACCACACTTTTATATTTCCTTTACAGATGTTCAGAAGGTTGAACACTGCATGGAAATATCGGGAGAGTTGTATCAGATGTTTGATAGATTCGAGCTTGATGATGTCATCTTTCTTAACGAGGTGGACAGGCATTATGAGCGATCGGAACAGTCAGAAGAACAAATATCCAATCGTGAATTGGTAAGCTCTGTTTCTGTAGAGCAAGAAGCTTTGCAAGATATTCAGAACGAATTACTTTATAAGGCAATTAAGATGCTGCCCCAAAAGCAACAGGACAGACTTGTCTTGTATTACTTTTCTGGGTTAACCTATGAACAAATAGCTAAAAAAGAGCATTGTTCAAAGGTTGCAATCAAATACAGCATCGACAAAGCAATCACTGCACTGAAAAAATATTTAGAATAATTTTTTAAAGAGGCTTAACTTTTAGCCTCTGAGTGAGGAAATAGGTGAAGGGATAAAACCTTTCACCTATTTTCCTTTTTATAGGGAAGCGGGTTCGTTCTTTGAAAACAGAATACCAATTCGTCAAATACATTATTGTTGTCGATGTGATCAGCATAAGCCGAGTTAGCGACTGTAACAGAACAAATTATCATTACACTCTGTTGGTATTGTCATGCGGTGCTTTATTGCACCTGTTTACGCTTCATACGATATTATAAAAACTGTCCTTTCCCGGCTTAATGCTTGGAAGGGGTTTTTTATGTTATGGAGGACAAATTTGAACATCTCAAATGGTTTAAGAGCTGAACGAGGTGATTCAGTCGTGTGGGAAGAATATATCGCAAAGTACCCGTAATCTCCGATTTTTGGTTTGAACAAAAACAAGAAATCAAAATTTTTAGGGAGATTACAATAATGAAAACTACATGTTTAATTTACAAGGATGTTAATGCAGATAAGAAAGAGCTTCGTGTTGCTTCTAAGCAGGAGTGGGATGAAATACTTAAGAACAACAGAGGTCTTTCTACGGAGCAACGTAGATATTTTATAAGAGATTGCATAGCAGAAGCAGACGAACTTGATAGTATGTTTATCGAAGTTGAACATGACGCATATAAGAAATGGCATACTCAACAAGTTCAGGTGTTGCGTAACCGCAAGGAGAAATCAAATTATTGCTGTTTTTCTCTGGAAGCACCATTCGGTGATGATGAAGCGATCGGTGACATTATACATGATGAAGAAGATGAATTTGAAAAGAAACTAACGGAAAAGATTATGTTTGAACAATTGCGCTGTGAGCTAATCAAGTGGAAACCGTGGGCTGAAGAAATGCTGGACTACTATATTGAAGAAAAAAAATCATCCTGCACAAAAGAAATGATGAAAAAATATAACCTTACGCGCAGGGCGGTTGCGAAAAGAAAAGAAGCCTTTGAAAGAAAAATTTGTGACTTTTACGAAAATAAAAGTTCCCATTTTGGTTCTGATTGTTGCGGTATATAAGTATTAGGACTGTGCGGAGGTGCCGATATGACAAAAGAAGAACAGAATAATGCTATTCCAATATGGGAAAAGTCTTGCATTACTATTGAGGAAGCCGCAAAATACACCGGTATCGGAATTTGCAAGTTGAGAGAACTTACAAATGATGAGCATTGCAATTTTGTTTTATGGATTGGAAACAAGCGTCTTGTAAAACGAAAAAAACTTGACGAGTTTGTAGATAAGTCATTTTCGATTTGAGTTGTCAAAGGTGCGATTCAAAAAATCGCACCTTTGTATTCCCTTGCGTATTTGAGTATCCTTAAGTCATCAACAAATCAAGGAGGGTATTTCAATGACAAAGGATGAAAAGTTGCAAGCAGTTCCTGTTTCGGATAGGTGTTTACTAACTCTTGAAGAAGCTGCTGCTTACACAGGAATCGGAGTAAATAAACTCAGGGTTATGTCAGACCATGAATCATGTGAGTATGTAATTTGGGTTGGCTCACGTCGAATGTTTAAGAGGAAAAAGCTCGACGAGTATTTAGAAAAAGCATATTCAGTATAACGGAGGAATCACTATGAAAAAGAAAACAAAACCGAAACCCAGTGTCAGGTTCGACAGTAATCACATTCGCTTACGAACCGGTGAAACAGAGCGGCCAAACGGTACATATTTGTTCCGTTGGACATCGGAAGATGGTCGACGTCACTCAGTATATGCTCCTACACTGGAGAAACTGCGAGAGCAAGAGGAACAAATTATTGTCGATAAGCATGACGGAGTGCGAAGCGATGTAAAATCACTGACTGTCAACGACTTATTTGACTTGTGGTGTCAACTCAAACGAGGGATCAAAGACAGCACATTTAAGAATTATATTTATATGTATGAGATGTTCGTAAAGCCATCTTTCGGGCAAAAGCGAGCAGTAAAGGTAGTTAAGTCTGATGTTCGTAAATTTTATAACAACCTTGCCGACAATAAAGTCTTAAAGATTGCTACTATTGATAATGTACATAATGTTCTTCATCAAGTATTCCAAGTAGCTGTTGACGATTCTCTGATGAGAATCAACCCTACTGATGGTATGCTGAAAGAATTGAAGCAATCCCATGATTTTGACGGAACAAAGCGAAAATCCCTGACTATCTCACAGCAAAAATTGTTTCTCGATTATCTTCGTAAAGAACCGGTCTATCTGCACTGGTATCCTGTGTTTTATATTATGTGTAATACGGGGATGCGCGTTGGTGAGATAACAGGCTTGAGATGGCGAGATATTGATTTGGAGCAAGGTTTAATCAGCGTAAACCATACTTTGGTTTATTACAATCATCGGGATGAAAAAGGATGCTACTTTAGTATAAACACGCCGAAAACAAAAGCCGGAGAAAGAGTTATTCCAATGACAGAAGGCGTTAAAGAAGCTTTTCTTATGGAACGCGAATACCAGAACGAAGCCGGTATCGAAAGTTTAGGACGAGTTGATGGATACGATGATTTCATCTTCGTGAATAAGGATGGCAATGTTCAGAATCAAGGCGCTCTCAACAAAGCAATTAAGCGAGTAATGCGAGATTGCAACTGCGAAATACTTGAAAAACTCACTGATGATTCCGAGCCTGTCCTTTTGCCTGCTTTTAGTTGCCACCACTTGCGGCATACCTTTGCTACAAGGCTATGTGAATCGGGAATCAATCTGAAAGTCATACAGGACGTTTTAGGTCACGCAGATGTTTCTACTACCATGAATATATATGTCGATGTAACCAACGACTTGAAGAAAAAAGAGATATTATCATTTTCAAGCTACCTTGATAAGGGGATTCAAGGTGCAACAAGTTAATAGCGGAAGAGGTGCCCTGCTAATCTGATGGTTGGCAGGGCGCATTTCTTGTAAATCGCACAATTTTGCAAAAGGTCTTGATATTATTCTCACTTGTGAATATAATATAATTAGTTGAAGCGAGGTGTCTGTATGAATTATATTTCTGCTGCTCAGGCAGCTTCAAAGTGGGAAATATCAAAGAAACGTGTTACCGTTCTCTGTAAAAATGGACGTGTAATCGGTGCTCAGATGGCGGGTAATGTTTGGATCATACCTGAAACTGCCGAAAAGCCTGCCGATGCGCGAGTGAAAAGCGGTCGATACATTAAAGATATGAAAGCCAAATAGCCAAATTACAAAAAGTACAGTTCGCATTTGCATGGCAAGGTTTTATATATCCACGCAAAAAACAGACAATCTATATGAATTGAGGAATATGATGATGGAAATTCAACCCTATAATGACCAATTCAAAAAGGTCGTTAATATCATCGAAACGGCAAAAGAACATGCTTTCAAAAAAGTCAACGAAGAGCTTATTTTGATGTACCGCGATATCGGCAAGTATATCAGTGAGCAATCACAGGATGCTTCTTATGGCGATGCTTTTGTTCAGAATCTTGCTGAATTTTTTGAGAAAAACTACCCGGACTTGAAGGGCTTTACCCGCCGTGGACTTTATCGTATGAAGCAGTTTTATGAACTTTATAAGGACGAGGAAAAAGTGTCACCGCTGGTGACACAATTAAGCTGGACGAATCATCTCAAGATTATGTCAGGTTGTAAGACGATGGAAGAACGCATTTTTTATATGAATATGTGCGTGAAAGAACGTTTGACAAAGCGGGAATTGGAAAGACAACTCGACAGCGGATACTATGAAAGATATATGCTGTCGCAGCATCCGATTGCTCCTGCGATTGAAGAAGCTAAAAAAGCAACCGGGAATGTTTTTCTGGATAATTATGTTCTTGATTTTCTCGATGTGCCGGAAAGCGTATCCGAATACGATTTGCAGAAATCAATCATTCGTAATTTAAAGGATTTCATTCTTGAGATAGGAAAAGACTTTACTTTCATCGGAGAAGAATATCGGGTACAGGTTGGAAACCACGATTATTATATTGACCTGCTGTTTTACCACAGAGGTCTATCCTGCTTGGTTGCTTTTGAATTGAAAATCGGTGAGTTTAAGCCTGAGTATGTCGGCAAGGTCAATCTATATCTTGAAGCACTTGACCGAGAAGTAAAAAAAGAAAATGAAAATCCAAGCGTAGGTGTTATTCTTTGTGCAAGCAAGGATGATGAGGTTGTTGAATTTGCTCTCAGCCGCAGCTTGTCTCCTACTATGGTTGCAGACTATACCTTGAAATTGATTGATAAGACATTGTTGCAAAAGAAGTTGAAGGAATATATCGAGCTGGCGCAGTCATCCTCTGATGATGAATAAGACGAATAGCAAAGCAAGGGGTATGCCGATGAAAAACAGATATACAACAAAAGAATTAACTGAGATATTCTTTGAGGCTCTCAGCTTATTTAATGAGTGTTTAGAGTCGGATATTTCGGAGAGTAATACAGTCATTGCTTTTTTTACTCCGGACAATGGCATTGATGTATATGAGGATTTCTGCAAGGAGCATTTCCCGAAAAATCTTTCGGAAAACTACAAGGCTGACGGATATATGGATTCTTTTGCGGCTCAGGCTTTTGTAAGTGAGAAGGAATATGGAGTGCTGATTCGAGAGGATATTGATTTTACTCTTGCAGGGCTTCAATTTACCCTTTTGCATGAAATTTCTCATATGTTTTGTACTCGTAATGAAATAAAAAACGGTTTATTCTTTGACAGATACTGCATGGGAAGCGGAGAAGAAGATGGAATTATCAATGCTGGTTACGCTATATGGAGAGAAGCTGTTGCCGATATTATGGCAGACTCTGTGTTAAGTGAAAATGCAACTATGACTTTGAAGCAGGCGAAAAGAGAGGTATTAGAGCTGTTTGATAAAATTAGCTTTGAAAACCCGGATTCAAAAAAATGCGTGTCGCTTATACTGGCTTATATTATGATTTCAAGAGAAGTTGCGTGTACGTATGAATGGCAGAAAGCAAAAATGGAGATTGAAAATCAAATTGGTTTTGATAATTCAATTATGATGCTTCTTCTTGAAATGTCTTTCATAAAGCTGAAAGAAAATCCGTTTTGGAAGATTACTCCTGATTTTATCATGGATCTTGGTTCAACATATATTACAATGCTGGCTTCCAAAAGACTACAATTCATGTAAAAAGACTTTGCACATTTCACAATCTGTAGTTTTTACTTTATACTGTAGCCCAAAGGAGGGCTATGGCATGAGCAATAAACTATCTGAAAAGCATCCTGAACTAATAAAGGAATGGTCGGAGAAAAATTCACCTTTAACTGCTGACGATGTAACCTTCGGTTCAAATAAGCTATATTGGTGGAAAGGTGATTGCGGACACGAATGGCAAGCAAGCGCAAAGAGCCGTTCTTCAGGTGAAAAATGTCCTATTTGTTCTGGAGCAAGAGTGATAGATGGCATCAACGACCTACAAACACTTAACCCCAATATTTCCGCCGAATGGTCTGATAAAAACAGTCCGTTGTTTCCGTCTATGGTTACGGTCGGCTCACATAAGAAAGTGATATGGCAATGCAGTAAAGGACATGAATGGATTGCGTCAGTAAAAAGCCGAACTATAAACAAAACCGGTTGTCCATATTGTTCCCACAATGCCGTATTAGCGGGATACAACGACCTTTCTACTACCTTCCCGAATGTGGCTGCCGAATGGTCTGACAGGAATCTACCACTGCGTCCAAATATGGTTACAGCGTTTGCAAACAAAAAGGTGTGGTGGAGATGTAGCAAAGGTCATGAATGGAATACATTGATTTCAACACGTTCCGGTGGCAGCCAATGCCCCTATTGTTCTGGAATACAATTGCTCAAAGGCTTTAATGATTTACAAACAACGCATCCTAAATTAGCACTCGAATGGTCAATAAAAAATGGTTCTTTGTCTCCTGATACTGTGAATGAAAAGTCTATAAAAATGGTCTGGTGGAAATGTGGCGTTTGCGGCTATGAATGGCAATCGCAAATCAAATCGAGAGTAAATGGTTCAAAGTGTCCTGTTTGCTCTGAGCGAGAAGTTTATACCGGTTATAACGACCTTGCAACAACTGATCCTGTCATAGCAGCCGAATGGGACAAGAAAAAGAATAAATTTTGCGTAAATAAAGTGTCCCGAAACTCGTTGTATAGTGTTTGGTGGAAATGCTCTAATGGTCACTCATGGAAAGCACGGATAGCTGACAGGGCTATTGACAACCAACCCTGCAAAATGTGCGAACAAGAATATCTAAGTATCTATCCTGAGTTCCTTATTTCTCTTTATGCAAGGAGAAACGATATAAAAGCAGTCCTTCATTCAGACGAGCAAACAGGCATAGAGATTGATGTTTTTTTGCCGGAGTTAAATCTTGCGATTGATTGTCATGGCGCAACAAATGCTTTTGAGAAAAATGAAAACAGCATCAAAGAGTATATCTGTAAACAAAGCGGCATAGAGTATCTGAATATCCCGTTCAAAGGAAACACTAATACCTATGCTATCATAATACGAAATCTATTCCGCAGGCATCATATTATAATTTCGAGTGACGAGCGTACAGATAACGAAACAATAAATGAAATGTTTAAGAAGTGGAGGAGGATGAAATGTTTAAGAAGTGGAGGAGGACATATTGAAAATGGTTAAAAAATATGCTATAATTTTTTAAAGCAAGCAAGGCTTCATTGCTGATTTAATCCAGCTTAATCCACGATTTACTCCACGGTGTTATGTCCGAATATGTTCTTATATGGCTGAATATAAATCAGAAAAAAGAGACTCTCTCTCGTATATGTTCGCATATGGTGGCATATGGTCATATATTATTATAACAAGTGAGTTCCCGACCATGAAGCCGAAAGATTAACGGTTTTCTAAAAAAGGAGCAACAGAAAATGTCCGACAAAAATCATGATAAAATCATGAGAGACAGAAGAAAAGCACAGCATGATTTGATTGAGCTCAAAAAAATGCAACAAGGTGAAATTCCAGTTCCACCCAGGTTAATTAATGATGTGACCCCTGATACTCTCAAAGAGAAGAACGATAATTTTTGGTTTTATAATAAATATAAAGTGCTTGCAATTGTTTTGACAGCAGCTGTTTTGGCAGTAACAATAAATCAATGTTTGAGTAAAGAAAAATATGACTGCACAGTCGTACTCGCTTTGAAACAAAGTGTTAGCGAAGAAGTGGTTTCGGTTATGGAACAGCAATTGGAACAATTTTGCGGCGATTATGACGGTAACGGCGAAGTGAATGTGCAAGTTATTGATTGCTCATATAATCCCGACTCAGGCGACCAGCAATTTGCTATGGCCAAAGCCACAAAATATCAAGTACAGTTTACTTCACCCGAGAGTGTTTTGTTCATTTTGGATCAAGAATCTATAGGCAGCTTTGACGAGCTTATGGAAGGCGGCTTGGCGGATAGCTCCATTGGTCTGCCGGATTATGACGGAAAAGCACTCGATTTAAAAGGAACTGCTTTTGGTGAAGCTGTTTCCCAAGTCTCAAACGGATATTTAGATGAAGATTACTATATAGTTAAGCGCAAGGTTGAAGGAACTGCAATTGATAGTAAAAAAAACGTCTCGGAATATAACCAACAGGCTGTTGAAATATTGACAAAAATGGTACAAGCGTATAGCAAATAAAGCAAACCGGAAAATAACAAGCATAAAAAATGTTACAATAATAGAAATTCATATAATAAAAACAATTTTCAATTAGAGCAAGTTTGGAGGGCAAAATGATGGGCTTTAATGCGACATTAGTTGTTATGGCTGCCGGAATGGGCAGTCGATTCGGCGGACTTAAGCAGGTTGAGCCTGTTGGACCGAAGGGTGAGGCAATTTTGGACTTTTCGGTCTATGATGCAAAAAAGGCAGGATTCAATAAGGTCGTTTTCGTCATTAAGCATCAAATTGAGAATGATTTTCGTCAACTGGTTGGGAAAAGAATAGAGAAAAAAATAGACGTCGAATATTGTTTACAGGAAACCGATAAATTACCCATTGGATTCATTTGCCCGAAGGAAAGAACCAAACCATGGGGAACTGGTCACGCAGTATTGTGTTGCAGTGAAGCAGTTACAACTCCGTTTGCTGTAATTAATGCGGATGATTTTTACGGATATTCGGCGTACAGCCAAATATATAATGGTCTTCAAAATAAAAATGATTATTGTATGGTTGGATTCCGTCTTGGAAATACCACGACAGAAAACGGATTTGTTTCCCGTGGAGTTTGCGATATCAGTGATGGAAAGCTTGCAAGAATAACAGAACGCACAAAAATTGATTCTAAATGCAGTTACTTTGATGACTTAAATAATATAGTCCAGTTGTCTCCTGACACAGTGGTTTCAATGAATATGTGGGGCTTTGATATAAACGCTTTTGAATATTTCGAGAGAGATTTCAAACAATTTTTAGCTTCTAATATTTTAAGTGAAAAAGCCGAGTTTTATTTGCCAAGTGTTGTTGACAAGTTAATAAAATCAGGCGAAAAAAGTGTGAATGTTCTGGTCGCCGAAGATAAATGGTATGGTGTTACATATAAAGAAGATAAGCAAGGTGTTGTTTCGGCAATTAAATCATTGGTTGATGCGGGGCAATATAACGGTATTTAACCAGAAAATTTCTTCGCTTTTTTCTACATATAAGTCAAAACGCCCTCGAGGCGTTTTTTCTTGTTTAGGCTCTTTGTCAATAGTTGTGGTAAAATTGAAGCAGGATATATTATTAGGCAGGGCAAAGAACATGTTTGAGAATATTAAATTAGCAGCGGCAGTCAAAGAGCTTATTGAAGTCATAAAGTTGAAATCATGCGATGTGCTGGTGGTTGGTTGCTAATCAAGTGAGATTTACGGGCAGCAAATTGGTTCTGCCTCAAGCCTATTTATTATTATTATTAATATTTGGTATTGCAAAAAAGAACAAAAACTAATATAATACTATGGTATATTCAACAAATGTGTAATTTACGATATTTTTAGAAAAATGGTGATTTTATTTATGTCTCAGGACAAATTGGTAAAAGATATTACCTCAATGGATGTGGACTTTGCAAAATGGTATACAGATGTTGTGCTGAAAGCCGAGCTGATTGATTATTCAAGCGTTAAAGGTTGCATGATTATTCGCCCCTACGGTTATGCTATTTGGGAAAACATTCAAAGTATTTTGAATGGCATGTTTAAAAAGACCGGGCATCAAAATGTTTATATGCCAATGTTTATCCCTGAAAGTCTTTTGGAAAAGGAAAAGCATCATGTTGAAGGTTTTGCACCTGAGGTTGCTTGGGTTACGCAAGGCGGAGATGAAAAGTTAGAAGAGCGGCTTTGCATTCGTCCAACATCTGAAACTCTTTTCTGTGATCACTATGCAAATATAATACATTCATATCGAGATTTGCCGAAACTTTACAATCAGTGGTGTTCAGTTGTCCGTTGGGAAAAAACGACGCGTCCTTTCCTGCGTTCACGGGAGTTTTTGTGGCAAGAAGGTCACACAATTCATGCTACCGCCGAAGAAGCTATTGACGAAACCA
>Ga0172378_10004562_pt1 | contig 12958 bp, 1 predicted proteins | sample GrowelOW332metaG_FD_119755 | JGI IMG/M metagenome (GOLD analysis project Ga0172378, IMG submission 119755) | Groundwater microbial communities from an aquifer near a municipal landfill in Southern Ontario, Canada - Pumphouse #3_1 metaG | ecosystem: Environmental > Aquatic > Deep subsurface >...
AACTCATTTAAAAATGTAGTATATCTTAATCAAGAAGAACAAGATGTATTAGCTTCTGTTTATAATAGATTTTATGATATTAATAATCCTAAATCACTGATTAATATTGTTAATAGTGATAAGACTAGAGTATATACTAAGTATAATATACTTGACTCTATAGGATCTATGGTAAATAGAACTTCTAAAACATCTTACACACAATATTATAACGATTCTGGAACTGTAAGAACTAGAGAAATTACTACAACCAATAAAGATGCAGAACAGATAAGAGAATCATTCAATATTAATAATTTTAATCATTTTAGATCTGATAGATCAGTATGAGAGAAATATAATATTGTAGAAACTCCTACTACTATTTCTGCAGATATCTCTCTTGATAATGGTAACTCTTATAAGTTAACATACAGATTTGCTGGAAGGAATCAAGGTATTGATGTTGGAATTCACCAACAAATGATTGGTTTAAATGTTGACTTTAATAAACTTAAATCTTTCTTTGATGAACAGAATTCAGAAGTATTTGATGAGAAAGAGAAACTTTACAATCAACTAATCAAATTTATTGATTCATTTTTAAATACAAGGTTCTTAAATGGTCATATTGATTTATTAACTAAGATTGTAGATGATGAATCTCTATCTGTAATGTCTATTCCAACTAAGAGTCTTGATAAGCTTTTAAAAGCTTCACTAATTGCTGCTAATTCTGTTAGAGTTACAGATCAGTTTAATGGACAAACTGATATTAAAGATATTGAAGCTTTTGCTGTAAAAAACTCTGAATATTATAAAAGTAAACTTACTGGATATAAACAGAATTATGTTGTAAATAATAGATTACAAGCATCTAATCCCGACAATTCAGCAGGAATAGCATCTATAGTTAAAGCAAAACAGGAATTATCAGGGGATTTATATAAAACTACAGTAAAAAATGGTAATAACAATAATCTTCCAACAAATGGTATTTCTAATCTAGCCTCCAACTTTAATTACTATGTAAACTGGCTTACAGGTAATGCAACTTATAGTCAGTTCTTACTTTCTAAAGAGAATATGACTTCTCTTACTGGAGTCACTGTAAAAACTGATGCTGAAAATAGAAATGGAGTAAAGAAATCTGTTCCAGATTTTAGTGTATCTGAATTAAATTATACTTCAATAGTATATGATTATTTCAATGATAGATTTAATAAGGGAATTGTAAAAGTACAACCTACTACTTATTCTGATAAGAGTAGACAGTATTTATTTACTATTGATACTTCTAAAATAAAGTTTAATGGAAAACCATTTAAAGATTTAACTATAGAAGAGTTAAATACTATAAAGAGAAACACTATAGGAAACTTTTATCAATCTATTTACAATAAAGTAATTGAGGATTATAATAATATATATGTTCCCAACATTAATATGTTTCTTCCCAGAATTACTGATAAGAAGATTGTATCTAAAATAAAATCAAGTATTAAGAATAATCTTCCTTTAAATGGGGATCTTATTACTTCACTTCTTGGAGTGACTACTTATGATGAACTAATGGGAATAAGAGGTGATGTTTCTCTTTTAATGGGAGTTCATATAAATAGTAACGGAGAATTCTTAAAGCCAAATGGGGTATTATTCTATAAAGCTAATCATTTATATTCTAATCCTATAATATTTGATCAGAGACAGAAAAGAGAGCAAAGAAAGTTTATAAGAGATTTAATAAACAGTGAAACTAAGTTTTGAACTATATTCTCTGATGGTTCTCCAAATAATCAGTTAAATAGTATTTTAACTAATTTCAATATCTATGCTAATCAGAAAGATTCTGAATGAGTAAATCAAAAGACTAAAGAATTAATATTAGCTAAACAAGGATCAACTATAGTTGATAAAGAATATCTACTCAATCATAATATTTTAGATGAGGATATTACTTTGAATCCTATGCTTGAAAGATACTTCTATGAATATTCCATGTTTGCAGAAGAGTTAAGATTAATGTTAACTGGTTCTGAAATAGCTCACCCATATAAAGGCAAAGCAGTATATAATAATAATTATACATATAATGAATTTGAACAAGAAGAAGCTGCAAGAGGTACCACTGCTCAATTAAAAAGAAATGTTATTATTCCTGCAACTCTACAATATTATACTCAAAATACTTTAGTAGGAGTTCGTCCTTATTATACTGTTGCTCTTATAGATGATATGAAAGCTAATGTATATAACCCTAAAGGTGAAAAGAAGAAAGTAGAAGCTATGGATGGTAGTGCTTATACAAATGGTATTACATCTATATTGGAAAATAACTCTTTACAGGATTCAGCAGTTGGCGATGTAAAGAAACCAATTGCTCATGATATTAATCCTTTATATGGTTCAGCTAGACTTCTAAAATATGCTACTTATACAATGACAAATGAATTTATGAGAAAATCTAATTTGTCAAATGTAAAATTAAGAGATTTATTTAGAAGAATGTGTAACATATGGACTAATAATATTAATATTACTAAAAACATCTATGGTGAATCTACGAGACTTAATGATTTAGCTGAAAATCAACGTGTATTTTATAGAGATGGATTAAAACATTATGAAATACTTGGAATTGCAAATACTGGAGTAAATACTTATAGTATTGCTAAGAGAGAAGTTGATTCACATGGAGAACCAATAGAAGTGATTCTTGCAGATCAAACAAGAGTTCCTAAGCAAGTTATTATACAACCCAATGTAGTTATTGATAGTGTTTATAAATTATGAAAAGCATTAGGTGGAGAATTCTCTGAATCTTTAGATGGTAAATTAAGATATGGAGAAGCATCGAGGTATATAACTGCTAACTATGTTAATAATGTTGGAACATTTAGAGGTAAAGAAGGAGATTATCCAACTCAATCTAATACTGAGCAACCTTTAAAATATACTTTAATTGATTGTATCGTAAATCCATCTGCAATGAAGGTTGGACAAGAGAATGTAAATAATGTTAGAGCCTGGTCTGATCCAGATGCATCATTAAATACATTTAACATGTCTACAGAAGGTGCTGGTATTCAAATGGATCCAGATCACCAAGCTGATGGAGCTACAATGACTGAATTCTCACAGGTTATATCTAGTATTGCAGCTAATGGTTGAACACAAGATATAGCCAGACTTACATATGCTGATTTAGGTAAATCTACTATGTCAATGATTAGAGATAAATCAAAAGCTGTTGATATATATCTTGAACAGAATGATAAATCTCCTATGTATGAATTAATTGGAAAAGAATTAATTAAGAGTATACGAAAGGATGATAATAAAGTAGGTTTATCTCAGAGTATTATTGATGTAATTAGAAATGAGTTTAGACAGTTTAGAAAGAATCATGATTCTGATGAATATAAAATTCCATTTAGTGATTCAAGCTTACAAGCTATTTCTTTATCTACATTTACATCTACTATAAATACTACAGCTATCAAGAAGAAACACCCAGGTATTGGTGCTGTATTAATTCCTGGTTACAATGTTTTTCAGAATTTTAGACTAAACGGAGAAGTTCTAAGTTATGATGATTTGTATGAAATAGCATCACAAGAAGGAATAACTCCAGAAGAGTATCTTAATAGAAGACAATTAGAAATAGAATCTCAACCACCTTTACCTATTGATCAACTAAATATTGAGGATATAATAGAAATAAAGAATGAAGATGGTACTTTTACTAAGTTTGTAGTTGATAATGTACAAACATATCAATATCTTAAAGATAACTTTACTGAATTCTATCCAGTAGTTACACAAGGTCAGAATTTAAAACCAGTTCAAATAAATTGGAATGCAGCCGGTAAACATTATAATTTATATGATTTACCAGCAATACAAGAAGCTATTCAAAGACGAAGTCAAGGTAATCTCACTAAACAAGAAGATTTAGTATTACAGAAGAATATACAGAACTCTTTTAGAGCTTTACATGATGGATTTATGCCATTAACTAAAGATCTATTAGATACAGAACTTGAGACTTCTACTTTATATGGATTTGAAGTTATTCCCATAACTGATTTAGTTAATAAACCAGCTGAAATAATGCTATCAAAGACTTATGCATCTAAATTCAATATAGATGATAGTGATACCATATCAACTATCAAACGTCAAGGTGTACAATATTTCATTGATAAGTATATATCTACTCCAGAGACTTATATGTATGATTTAGCATTTACAAAAGCAAATGGTAATAATACTTATATAATATTTGATTCTTCTGATATTGATAATCTATATGAAGTATCTGACGATGATGACAATCTAAGTAAAATTGGAGATAGTGTATATAGAATTAATGATGATGGAAATAGACTTTATAAAGTAAAAGAAGGTGATCTAACATTAGTTAAAGAATATAAATATAAAAAAGGTGATAAAGAAATACTTATTTTAAAAGTAGATGATCCTACAACTATAAATAGTGTTTACAGAGCTAACGATTATGATTCTGTACTTGTAAGAGAACCTTCACCCATTATAGATTCTTTCTTAGAATTGAATTCTAAAAACAGTTATTTAGCTAACTTAATTGGTAAGAATGAAGATGAAGTAAATGCAATAAACAGTTCAAGAATAAATTATCTTGCTAATAAGCAATATACTTCATTCTTAAAGTCTTTAGAGTTTACAGCTTCACGTATTCCAGCACAAACATTACAATCCTTTATGAAAATGGAAGTAGTACAATATATGAGTGGAAATTCCAACTCTGCTGTTGTACCACCTATCCAGATTTGGTTACAAGGATCAGACTATGATATAGACAAAGTTTATTTAATGGGATACGACTTTAATGAAAATGGACAGTATATTGGATGATCTCCATTATTTGATTTTACATCAATTAATACTTTACATGAATCAGAGAAGTTACCCACACCTAACGGTATTACATCTATCTATGGTACTGATGGGTTAGATATTACAAGTGAACTAACTGATTTTGATAAGAATGACATCAGTAAAGTAGTTAATTTAATATTGAAAGTTGGAGATTCCTCAACTTTGACATATAATACTGATATTATTCCAGAAAATATAGCTACACAAGCATTACAAGTAATTAATACTCATAATGGTTATAAAATTAAACCATATAATGAATCATTAGCATATAAGAATGCAACATCATCAAGAATCTCCCAGGTTATTGAAGATCTAAGAAATGTAATGGCTGCTTATACTCCAATTAACATTGATGATCCACATGAAGCTGCAAAAAATTCTAGCTTAGGAGACTCTGAAAAAACTATTATAATGGATAACCCAGCAGCTATAAACGTTATGCAAGTTCAGAATATGGATGGTAAAGACGTTATTGGTATTGCTGCTGTGGGTGAAAAGATATTCTTTGCTTCTTCTTTCTATTTTAATGAAGGAGTAAGATCTGGAAGTAAAGACTGGGCAGATAATATGTTCTTCTTTAGGGAATTTAAATTCCTTAATTCAGATCCCAAAAAGATAGAGTTAAGGAATCTTATAGCTAATATTAATCTCGAAGATGTGAAAGCAAAAGCTGGCGAGTATTATTTTAGAGACTTAATTGAAAAGACTTTAGCTAAAAATCTTAATAAAGAACAAGTTAGCGATATAGTTAAACAAGATCTTGGATTCACAGAAGATCAATCTCTTGTTATATCATCTTTACTATCTGCTGCTACTGATAATGCTAAGGAATTAGTGTTATCTAAGATTAATGCAGGTAAGAATCTAGCTTCTGTTTATATGCATTTAATCATGATGGGATTTGATTTTAAAGATATTGCTAAGTTTATGACATCACCGACTATCCAGTTAATTAGTGATTCTACTAAATCAAATATATTTGATGATTATAATGAGAAAACTAGTGTCGATGAAGCTATTAAACTTGTAAAAGAAGGCCCAAGTCTTGATAAGTATGCTCAATCTAAGATATATGTTCCAGTTATTAATAATGCATGAGGTACAAACTTTGCTAACAGAAGAGAAGCTTTAGATTATATATCTGCTGAATATAAGAGTGGAAATAAACTCGATTATACTGATTCTGTTCTTGTTAACAGATTCATTGCAAAATTCAATGATTTAATTAATTTAAAGGTTAAAGGTATTATTGATAATGAGTATGTAGATGAATTTAAGAAGATATATGATTTATCAAGAGAAACTACATTACTTGGAGGATTCTTATCTGCTAATCAAGGATTCCCTACAGATATTTCTGGCAAATTAGCTACATTGACTAAGTTAGAATCTGGAATATATAATAGACAGAAATTCTATGAAGTATATTCTGAATCTAAATTCATTAATTCTGTTATTAAGGATAAACCTTATCTAACTGATACAGAGAGTATACGTGATACTTATACTAAAGCAAAAGATCTTGGAATAATAGATAAGTTCTCAATTCTTAGATTCTTTAAAGATGAAGATTATAAAAATGCTACAATAAAGTATTATAATCTTATTAAAGGAACTTGAAATATTTATGATATTATAACAAGAATTCCTCACTTTAAAGCTTTGTATCAAGCATATAATGTGATTAATTCATATGATATGTATTCAAGTAACAGATTCAATCTTACAGTTCAGCTTAGAGACAAACTCTTGGAGAATTCTAAGTATAAATATTTAAATGATAAACAATTACAGGATGTTTCTGAATACATTAATAATATGCTTATTATTAAATGATTAGAAACTACGGATTTCTCATTTAAAATAGAAAAGGATGGTAAATTCTTTAGTAATGGTATTAAAAAGACAGCTACTGATGATCTCACATTTAAACTTGATAGCGATGATGGGAGAGCTAATTTTAAATTATGGTTCGAACAAACTGTAATTCCTAATCTTCAAAAGTCTTTAGCTGACAAACCTGATGGCACTCTATCTACAATGTCAGAATTAACTACCAATAAGTTTATACAATCTCTTATAATTGGTGAAAGAACTGATTCTTATACTAGACAGAATGTAACTTATTATAAGCTTCCAATTGATCTTATGAATATTAAAACTGATTCAGATCAAAGACAATTAAATATATTCTTAGAAGCTTTTAATAAACTTAAGAAGTTTACTTATAATAGAACTCCAGTTACTGATCTATTTGCTTATTATAATATTATAGTAAATCAAAACAAATATGGATCTGATAGATTAACTTCTGTATTTAGAAACTTTGTTAAGGATCCAACTAATGATTCTATTCTTAAGAGTTATTATAAATATGTTGGAGAATCTGATTACTATCTAAGAGAACTGGATTCTATGTTTGATTTAGATGATGTAAGAAGAAAAGTAGCTCCAATAGTTAGTAATTCTAATTTATGAAGAGCTAATGATGAATATATAAGACAGTTTGATGAAAATGGTAAGCTACAATTAAAACAAAAAGTTTATGGTGATTCTAGAGGTGAATATGCAGTTGTATCTCCAATTACTTCCGAAGAACCACAAGACTTAGCAGATTATTACTCCAATTATATTTTAACAGCTCCAGGATACAATATGAAAGCTAGAGCTTTAGAAATGTTTGATAATCCAGAAAATATTGAGGCTGTACTTAAATACTTAACAGGATTAAATACACTGAATATCACAGTAGAATGCAATGGCGTGTAAAGCAATAATAAAAACAGTAGAGGGAGGGACATCTTTTGAGGTATCTCTCCCTCATATTAATTCTTTAGATGAGTTAAGTCAAGATACTATGAGACAATTAGCTGTTGAGCTATCAAAATCTCCAGAAATTGTCAATAATATTAAATCTACACTTAAAGAATCTAAAATAAGAAAGAATAGATGAGAAGTTAATTCATTTGATGAAACAGGATTACCAATTGGTAATGTTACTTTAAATGAATTACAGAATAAATATTATAGATGGCCAGAAGTTGCTGCATATGCTAAAGGATTAGCAGATATGGGTATAAATCTTGATAAGACTAATATTCTACTACTAAATACTGAATTTGAAATTAATGGTTTAAATTACTCTGGAATATATAAAAATGGTAACTCTGAGGTTGTAATACTGAGTGATGATGTAAATGGAGTTAAATCTTATTTATCTTACTTATATAATACAAACTGATTAAAAGCTAATCCAGATTCTTGGCAAGCTAAGAGAGTTCATACTAAAATCAATGATATTTTAACTAATATAAGATCTAGGAAAGAAAAATCTGAACCTACAAGATTGGATAAAATTATCAATGTTATAGAGAATGATGATGATTTTCTAAGATATTACCAAATGAGTGCTTATTTTAAACATGCAATAAATATGTTTAAAGATAGTAAAAATCTCAAATGGTTAGTATCAAGTCTTATAGATCCAAAAAATATGGAGCAAGTAGTTTCATATCATCCAGTAGTTAATAGATTTATTGATTTAAGTAAGAAAGTTGGAACTAATGATTTAGGTCAACAAACTAGGAAAATAAGTAAAGAGAATCTTAACTCAATACTCACTGAATTACAATTACCTAATATAGAGAAGTTAACCCAATATCTTAATGATAAAGATGCTAATATAGAAGTTTTATATGATGAAACTAATTCAGTAACATTTGTAGAACAGAATAATAGACCTCTTACAGAAGAGAATTTTAGAAACTTTAATATAACTACTGATTATTATTCTTCATTAACTAATTTACTCCATTCATATGGTGAATATAAAGTATATGAAGTCGATGGTAAATATTATGTAGAAAATAAGCTGGCCTCATCTAAAGAAGACATAGATGTATCTAAGCCTTTTGATTCATTAGATAGAGCTATTATGAGTGCTCATGATCAAAGTTTACATGATAAGCTTGATTTTGATAGTTATAAGTTAAACTTCAAAAGATCCTTCGGGTTGCCATTTAAAAGTGAACTGGGCATTGGAGATAAGTTTCAAGTAATTGATGTTAATATTGCTCCACAAACTGAATTAACTGGATATGATAAAGGTTTATTTAAACTCATAGAAAGTAAAAAAGGAGTTAGACAGATTGGTACTGTTGCTGAGTTTCAGAATATGATTAAATCTGATCCAAAATATAAGAAAATTGGAGTAGATTTATCTTCATTGGATACTAAAGAGAAAATAGAAACATTCTTTTTACTAAAGGAGGATTTAAGAGATCCAAGTGTTACATTTGATTCTCCAAATCAGTTAATTCCTGCAAGAATAGCTTATGAGAAAGGATTAGTATTAGAAGCTTTAAATAAACTTAACAATGCAGAAGTTAACACTTATGAAGTAATTGCTAACAATAATGGCAATACAGAAGTAAAGAAAATAAATTCACTAGGTACTTCATTTGGATATAATACAGAGTTTCAAGGAGCTGATACAAGAAATGAGTTATTTAATATTGCTAACAGACTTTCTACAATGTTTGGAGTTACTATTAATTTAATTAATTCTAATGAACTTCCAGAATATGTTGATAAGTCTAAGAATGCCTTCATTTTAAATGGAGAAGTCTATATTAATGTAGATAATGCATCTCCAAAAGATGTATTACATGAATATGGTCACTTAATCTTAGGTACAATTAAACAAAGAAATCCTAAGTTGTATTATACTTTAGTTAATAAAATGGAATCATTATCCAATTTCGGAGAAGAATTTGATAAACTAAAAGCAATAATGCCAAATAGAGCTGAAACTGATCTAAAAGAAGAGTTATTTGTGGATATGTTTGGACGATATTTTGTAGATAAAGAGAAAGTACCAGAAATTAAGAATGAAATTAAGAAAATATTTGGACTATCTTCTTCTTTAGATGCAGTAGCATTAGAAGATATTAATAATATGACTTTAAATGACTTAATGTTAAATTTTGGTAGTATTATGTTATCTAAGGAATCAACTATTACAGACTATGGTCTTTCAGCTAACTCTAGGGTTGCTGCAAATCTAATAGAGAAATTAATTAAGGACGGAGTATTAAAGGAGGATTGTAATGGCTAATTGTAGATATACATTAATTATAGGTAAAAAAGCTGTTGAATATGCTTCTTATGAAGAATTATTTAAGGTAATTATTAATAACAAGCATAAGATAGAATATGGAAATATAAATGATATTGTATTTAGCTCTGATCCTCAAACTGAATTAACTTCAAAGATTCAAGGTCTAAAACAAAGCACTAAGAACATAAAGTTATCATATGAAGGTGTAGATAGTATTACAGAAGAACAATTATTCAAAAGTAATGATAGTTATATATCTGTATCTGATATGATGAAGAATCCAGATAATAATCTGAATAATCCATTTAATACAGAAGAATATAAGACTGTTGAAGTTGACAAACTTGTAGAATCTGGAGTTCCAAGAGAAAATGCTATAGCTCAAATTGATGCTAAGATACAACACTTTGAAAATGTAGCATTAAGAGCTCAACAAATAAAATCAATTGCATCTTTATACTTTGCAGGCCTTACTAATGCCAAGGCTATTATGAATAAAATTGAAGAATCAGACAAATATGGATGAAGCTTTGATGTTTATTCTAATATAGTTTACCAATTAGATGAGGTAGCTAGAAGAATTAGAGATACTCATGGTAATGATTGTAAAATAATACCAAATGTTGGTGTTACTTCTAGTTTAAATGGAGTAGACCAAAGATTGATTGGTAATATAGATTTAGTAGTTGTAGATTCAAAAGGAACTCCTAATATCTATGTTCTTAAGAATTCAGAGAAGACATCTATTGAATGAGATGCAGTTAGAGAACAGGATACTGATTATAGATTAGCTATATATCGACAAATGTTAGCATCTAATGGTATCAATGTTAAAGATACTGGATTGTATGTAATTCCTATTCACATTGATTTAGAAGAAGGTACTGACAATCTAAAAGGTATATTTGTAGAGAATTTTAAAGATAGATTAACTCCAAATAGAGAAGGTATTAATAGACTAACTTGGGGAGCTGGAAATTTCTATAATACAATTAATACATTTATTCCTGTAACTATTACTAATGACTTAATCTCTTCTGATATTAGAGATAAAGTTATGGATTATTTACATAAAGCATTCTTAGTAGATACTTTAAAGAATTCAAGAAGTACTGTTTCTTATGAAAATCTGTTAAATAGAGTACATGAATCTACTGATTACTCTAAAGGTAAATGAATGTATTCAGATGAAATAACTCATAAATCAGTATTCATTAAAGAAGAATCTCCTAAAGAATCTAACACAGAACTTAGAGAATCTCTTACAGATTATGCTTCAAGACTTGCTAAGAATAGTGAAACTATGGCTAATAGAGTAATAGCAAGCATACCTAAGATTATAGATGGAGAAACCTTAGTTAGTGGTGAAGATACTACTGATAAAAGATCTCTGAGACAGAAATTGGTTAAATATTGTGGGGATAACTGAGAAGTTATTGATGTTCAAAAACTTAGAGACTTAGGAATCGTCGGAATCCTAAATAAAGAAACTCAACAAGTTGATTTTATTAGTATCACTTACGAAGGTGGATTAAACTCCCAGATGAGAAAGTTGGGATTTGGGACTACAATTCTTGGATTGTTTGAGACTGATAGAGAAGCATTAGCCGATAAACAAACTCTTATGGCTACTCATGGTAACATAGAACTTATGAAGATACTATTTGCTTTAAATGAGATGCCTGAATTATTCAATGGAGTATTCAAAGTTGGAGATATTAAAGTAATTAATCCATATACTGGAGAATCCACATTAGCTTATCAGGATCAGTTATTAACTAACTTTAATAAAATAACTAAGCATCTAAATATTACTAACCACTTAGCTGAAAGTATAGAATTTGTTGATAAATTTGAAGTATTTCAACAAAACTTTTTATCTACATTCTCTGAAATAAATAAACCAACAGCAGCAATAAATAGTATTTATTCTGACTTAGAAGTTAATCCAGTTGATAGAATTAATAGAACTAAATATCTAAAACATATAATAGACTCATTAGAAAGAGCCTATCCAAAGTTACTTACAGATCCAAAAGTTATTCAAGAGAATAAAACTAACCCTATAGTTAATCTTTATATGAATGGATGAATGACCTATAATCAATTAAAAGGAGATCCATTTTATCAAACTTTAACTCTTGAAAAGTTTAATCCTGCTAGTGGAACTAAGTTAACTCCACCATCTATGATTAGTGATTATAATTTAAGAACAGCAGCAACTTGAATGACTAATGCTATGGCTTCTTATAATGATCAATTTAATAGATTTAGAGAAGACTTTCAGTTTAATTATGTAAAAGGTATACTCTGAAAGGATAAAGGTTACAGTCAAGCAAAAGAAAATATTACAGGTAGTCAGAATTTCTTATATGATAATATGTTTGTAAAGGATCCTAGCACAGGAAAGGTTAACTTGAATCTTATCGTTAAGAATCCTTGAACTGATAATAGTCTATCCCCTGGTGAAAAGAAATATCTGAAAAGATGGTTATATGAAATGAATAAGGAAAGATATCCTAATGATTTTCAAAACATCAAGGATGAAAACTCTCCACTTGTCCAAAAGATTTTAGAAGCTAAGGAGAAATCCTTCTGAGTTACACCAGTAGCTGCTACTAAATCAGCTAGATGGAGTCAATCAGGTATAGCTGGAGTAATATCTCAGAGAGTTAGAGACTTTAAAGACACTGGAAAGTATTTTCAAAGAGTTTATGAAGGATTAGATACTACAACTCCAGAAGTATTAGAATCTATGTCGAGAATTAGAAATAATCAATCTGAATTATATCAATTCTTTGATCCAATAGAAATATCAGAACGTGGAGAATCTGATAGACTTAATTATATATCAAGTCAAGACTTTAATTACTGATCAAGAAATCTTGAAGATGTCTTACTCTCATTTAAATCAGCAAAGATAAGAAAGCGTGAGTA
>Ga0172378_10004563_pt1 | contig 12955 bp, 12 predicted proteins | sample GrowelOW332metaG_FD_119755 | JGI IMG/M metagenome (GOLD analysis project Ga0172378, IMG submission 119755) | Groundwater microbial communities from an aquifer near a municipal landfill in Southern Ontario, Canada - Pumphouse #3_1 metaG | ecosystem: Environmental > Aquatic > Deep subsurface >...
AGATTTAAATCCAATAGAAAATATGTGGTCGCGAGTCAAGGCAATTCGAAATAAGTTTAGAGTTAAAGATATTGATAAATTATTTAAAGATTACTGTAATGATTTATTTGGTATTTAGCTATAGATCATTAAATAGCTTAAGTATTGAAAAATTAAACAATAAATTCTAAGGTAAATCTAAATATCTATACTCAATGCTAAGCTCAAGCCAAGATTGTGCTATCTCATTCTTTTAAGTTCTTCATACATAAGTTACAGCACTATTTAAGTATGTATAAATAGTTGAAAATTCTTTTATTTTAAGGGGTGCTTTTTATAGAAATAATTCTCTTTTTAAGTCATATTGTTACTCATATTTTATTGGTTTGAATAAAAGTTGAATTGTTTCTGAGCATTCAAACAAAGCTTAAATGTCCCTTCACATAAAATTGATACCCGGCTCTTTACACTCATCTATAGATTGATAAGTTGCCATATTAGGGATTATACCGTGCTAAAAAGTCTGATGCGTTGGATTGATAGTTGGGCTCACCACACACAACAGCACACCGATGAGGCAGACAGTCGCAAAATTCAGTGGATTCGAATCATTCCATTCTTGCTGTTGCATGTGGCATGTTTAGCTGTATTTTTTGTGAGTTTTTCTTGGTTTGCTGTTGGTTTTATGCTGGTCTTTTATTTGATCCGTATGTTTGCGATCACGGCATTTTTTCATCGTTATTTTTCGCATAAAACTTTTCAAACTTCACGTGTGCTGCAATTTATTTTTGCCCTGATTGGCACCATGAGCGCACAGCGCGGTCCGCTATGGTGGGTGGCACACCACCGTTATCATCATCGACACACTGATACACAACACGATCCGCATTCTTCTGGTTATGGTTTTTGGTATAGCCATGTGGGTTGGTTTTTAAATGACTATAATTTTGCCACACGTAAAGAGGTGATTGGCGATTGGCTGAAATACCCAGAACTGATTTGGTTAGATCGCTTTAGCCTGTTGGTGGTGTTGGCCACAGCAGCAGGTATTTATGCGTTGGGTGAGGCCTTGGCACTGTATATGCCACAACTGGGTACTTCAGGTGTGCAACTTTTGGTGTGGGGTTTTGTGGTCTCTACGCTACTGTTAACCCATGCCACCTTATGTATTAACTCCTTGGCACATCTTTATGGGCGTCGTGATTTTGAAACTGCTGATCGAAGTCGCAACAATTGGTTTTTATCTTTAATTACCTTGGGTGAAGGTTGGCATAACAATCATCACTATTATGCAGGCAGTACCCGTCAGGGCTTTTATTGGTGGCAACTTGATATCACCTATTACATTTTAAAACTCATGTCTTATTTAGGTTTAGTATGGGGCATTAAACCCATTCCAGCCAAAGTCTATCAAGCCAGCAAAATTGCCCAAGCGCGGCGTTTAAAGCAGGCGCAAAAGTCTACAGAGGAAACACAATGAAAATTGCCATTATTGGTGCAGGTATTTCGGGTTTATATGCAGCATGGCAGTTACGTCACCAGCACCAAGTTACTGTATTTGAGAAAAATGATTATTTAGGTGGTCATACCGATACCCACCAATTTGAATTAGATGGTCAGTCGGTAGCAGTAGACAGCGGTTTTATTGTATTTAATGATTATAACTACCCCTTGTTTAGCAAAATGCTCACGCAACTGGGTGTTGAAGCACAAAGCTCAAATATGGGCTTTTCAGTGAATAATCAGGTGACAGGTTTACAATACAACCCATCAAAAAAATTCTCTTTGTTATGGCGTCCGCAAAATTTTTTAAAGCGTGATTTTCGGCATATGTTGTCGGATTTATTACGTTTTTATGCGGACAATAAAGACCTAGACATGCAAGCTGTCAATGCGGATCTGACCATCGAGCAATATTTAGATCAGCACGGCTATTCACAGGCTTTTCGTGAAGAACATTTGTATCCTATGTGTGGCGCATTATGGTCGGCGCCGGTCAGTCAAGTGGGTCAAATTCCTTATAAATTTGTGGTGAGCTTTTTTCAGCACCATCGGATGTTGCAGCTCAAAGACCGTCCTTTATGGCAAACAGTAAAAGGCGGCTCATCGCAATATGTGAAAGCCATTCAAGCACAAGCGCCACAGATTAGTTTTCGCCATTGGCCAGTGCAACGTGTGGTTCGCCATCAACAGCAGGTTGATGTCTACACTTGCATGGGGGTCGAGCAGTATGATTGGGTGATTTTTGCAACCCATGCCGATGACACCTTAACGCTGCTGCAAAATGATGCTAATCCACAAGAACGCTCTATTTTATCTGCGTTTAGTTACCAAGATAATGAGATGGTGCTACATACCGATACGTCGATTATGCCCAAATCTAAACAGCAATGGGCCAGTTGGCATGTGCATGTGACTAAAGACCAAATTGAACCCGATCAAGTGCATTATGGCTTTAGTTATTGGATGAACCAACTACAGAATTTAAAGTGTCGTCGGCAAGTGTTTGCCACGCTTAATCCCAATATGCCAATTGCTCAAAAACAGGTGTTGGTCAAACGTCATTATCGTCATCCTGTTTTTAATGCCCAAGCGATTGATGCACAAAGACACTGGCAAGCTTTACAAGATCATGCGCCACGCACCAGTTACTGCGGTGCATATTGGGGTTGGGGTTTCCATGAAGACGGAGCTAGAAGTGCACAACGTGTGGTCGACTATCTAGCCCGTGAGTGTTAAAGGAGATCCGTGGATGACTTCTCCTTCACCATGGTCAGTGCCTTTAGCAATGGCACCTGCACAGATCAGTCATCGGCGTTATCAACCCAAAGCTCATGCTTTTGCAAGTGGCTTAACCTACTTGTATTTTGACCCTGATCAGATGAAAACTTGGACTCAAGGCTCAAGCTTATGGTCCGCCACAGGTTTTAATTTACTATGTTTAAATGAAGCCGATTTTTTAACACCCGCGGTGGGCAGTATTCGGCAAAAAGTCGCGGCATGTTTACAAGCTGAGTTAGATGTCTGTTTGGATGCAGATCTGCCAATTCGCGTGCTGGGCTTGCCGCGTATGTTGGGTATTCGCTTTAATTCGGTGGTGTTTTATTTTGTTTTTGATCGCGCTTTTAAACCGCAATTTATTTTAACCGAAATCACCAATACCCCTTGGGGCGAACGTCACACCTATGTGCATGATTGCCGTGGGCAAACTCCAAGGCATATCTCTGATTATCAACAATATCGTTTTGAATTTGCCAAGACCTTTCATGTCTCACCCTTTATGCCGTTGGATTTAGATTATCGTTGGCATTTTAGTTTTTCTGATCAAAAAAACGTGGTCTATATGCAGCTTTGGCAGAGAGGTGTTTTACAGTTTGATGCCAATATGAGCTTTGCTTTAGAGCCCATCACACTTCCTTCACAGCAACGTCGTTATGCTCTAAAGCATCTGTTGGAACCCTGCAAAATGCTGTTTGGTATTTATAGTCAAGCATTTAAATTGTGGCGAAAAAAACTCAAGTTTTATCGGCATCCGCATAAGAAATAAGGAAACATCGCTTTATGGCAATTTTGTCTGTTCACAATAATCAAAGCGTACCATTTGTACTGCGTCATTTGCTGAAACTTAAACATGGCCAAATTCACTTTAAAGGTCTTTGGAATGGCGTGGTCGGTGAAGAAGATAGTTTGAGTGCAACGATTGAAGTGCTTGAACCTAAACTGTTAGATTTACTGTTTAAAAATGGTGTGTTGGGTGCGGCTGAAGGCTATATTCAAGGCTATTGGCGCAGCGATAATTTGGTTGATGTCATTCAAATTTTGGCACGTAATCGTTCTATCTTAGATCGTATCAATGACCATAGCTTGGCTCGTGCTAGCCAAGTGTTGCTTAAGGCATGGTATAAGCGCCGTAAGAATTCACTGTCGGGTAGTCGCAAGAACATTGCTGAGCATTATGATCTAAGCAATGACTTCTTTAAGTTGTTTTTAGATCCTTCGATGATGTATTCAAGTGCGGTGTTTAAAGAGCCGAGCATGAGCTTGGAACACGCCTCGGATTATAAAAAAGACCTCATTTGCCAAAAACTTAAACTACAACCGATGGACCATTTGGTTGAAATTGGCAGTGGCTGGGGCGGTTTTGCGATTTATGCCGCGCAGCATTATGGCTGTCGTGTGACCACCATTACCATTTCACAAGCGCAGTATGATGAAGCCGTACAACGTATCGCTGCGGCAGGTTTAGCACATCGTGTTGATGTGCAACTTACCGACTATCGCTTGCTTGAAGGTAAATACGACAAACTGGTTTCTATTGAAATGATTGAAGCGGTAGGTGAGCAATATTTACCGACCTACTTTAAAAAATGTTATGAGCTACTTAAACCCAATGGTTTAGCACTGATTCAAGCCATTACCATTGAAGATGCCCGTTATGAAAAAGCGCTGGCCACCGTGGACTATATTAAACGTTACATTTTCCCCGGCAGCTTCATTCCATGCATCAGTGTCATGACCCAAGCGGCTTCTGAACAAAAACTACGTTTAAAGCAATTAGATGACATTGGGCAAAGTTATGCCATCACCCTCAATTGCTGGCGTGAGCGCTTTTTGGCGCAATTAGATGCCGTGCGTGCTTTAGGCTTTGATGAAGAATTTATTCGTATGTGGGATTTTTACTTGTGTTATTGCGAAGGCGGCTTTAAAGAAGGCGTCATTAGCGATGTGCATATGCTGTTTGAGGCAAATCCTTACTAACGATGAGGAGGCATGGGGATGTCAATTTGGATTTATTTGACCTTAGGCAATATCTTGATGATGCTGTTGGGTTGGTTGGTGGTGACATTTAACCAGCGCGCAGGCTTGGTTGATGTGTTGTGGAGTGTGGGCATTGCCTTAAATGTCATGGTCACGGCTATTTTCGCAGCCCAAGCTCCAAACGATGTACGCTGGTTCTTGGGTTGTGCAGCAGCCTTGTGGTTTTTACGTCTAGGTGGGTATTTATTTTACCGTTATGTACAAGAAACCCATGAAGATACTCGTTATGCCAATATGCGTCGTGCCATGGGCCCTTTTCAAAATATCGGCTTCCTTGCATTTTTTATGTTTCAAGCCGGCTTAGTGCTGTTGTTTTCTTATCCCATGGTGGCGTTGTTGCAAGTACCCGCTGCACTTTGGAGTGACAGCTATCAAATTTATCTGTGGCTTGCCGGTTGCATCACGCTTGTGGCATGGCTGGGTGAGAGTTTGGCAGATCATCAACTGTATCAGTTTAAGAAAGATCCATCCAACCAAGGCAAGACCATGGATCAGGGCTTATGGCGTTACTCACGTCATCCCAATTATTTTTTCGAGTGGTTACATTGGTTCGCTTATCCAATTTTAGCGATGAGTGTTGGCATGCCACTGCTGTGGTTATACCCAATGTTAATGTGGGCATTTTTACACTATCTGACCGGTATTCCGTTTAGTGAACAACAAGCGTTGAAACATCGTGGCGATAACTATCGCGATTATCAACGACGCACCTCAATGTTTATCCCTTGGCCACCTAAAACATAGGTAATCTACATATGGATCTTTTACTAAAACCTTCCTTTAAATTGATTGAAAGTGGCAAATTACCTGATCAAGTGATTCGAGCCGGTATTCGTCACTTAAGTAAAAAACGCTTAGCCCAAGAGGGACGTTATCAAACCGAACGTGCCGCTGAACGTTATATGCGTGTGCTTGAGGGCTTGAAAAAAAGTGCCATTGCAATTGAAACAGAGACGGCCAATCAGCAGCACTATGAATTGCCTACCATCTTCTTTCAAAAAGTTTTAGGCAAACGCTTAAAATACAGTGCCAGCTATTTTGAAACAGCAGCAACTTCACTTAATCAAGCTGAAGAATATGCGCTACGTTGTTATTGTGAGCGTGCACAGCTCAAAGATGGTCAAGAAATTTTAGAGCTCGGTTGTGGTTGGGGTTCATTAAGCCTTTATATGGCAGAAAATTTTCCAAACGCCAACATTACTGTGGTATCTAATTCAGCCACACAACGCGCTTATATTGAGCAACAAGCCCAAACCAAGCAACTGACCAACCTCAAAGTCATCACCTGTGATGTCAACGTACTGGAATTTGAAGCCGCTCGTTTTGATCGTGTAGTATCGGTTGAAATGTTTGAGCATGTGCGCAACTATGCACGTCTGTTTGAAAATATCAGCACGTGGTTAAAAGCCGATGGGTTGTTATGGTGTCATATTTTCTGTCATCGTTTCTTACATTATCCATTTGAAGTGAATAATGAATTTGATTGGATGTCAAAGTACTTCTTTACCGGTGGCTTTATGCCGGCTACCTCAACCTTCTTGCATTTTCAGCAACATTTAAGCCTGAAACAACATTGGCAATGGTCAGGTGAACACTATGCGCATACTGCAAATGCATGGTTAAACAACATGGATCGCCATGCACAAGAGTTACAGCCTGTTTTTGCACAAACCTATGGTCAAGATGCGCAAATTTGGTGGCAGCGTTGGCGTATTTTCTTTATGGCATGTGCCGAACTGTTTGGTTATGAACATGGTCAAGAATGGGTGATTGGGCACTTCTTATTTGAAAAGAACGCTTTATAATTCAAAGCTGATCAGTTCGTCTGGGGAGGCGCATGTTAAAGTTATTTTTAAATGAAAGGGCGCATCCCTTGGGCGAAATTTTTAATCGCTTCTATTGGCTACAAATTGCTTTGATCGCCATGTCTGTGGTGATTGGCATTAGCTGTAGTGCTTGGGTGATTAAAGGCACCCTGCTTAAAACTGCCCTTGAGCAAGAAATGGCTCACTATTGGCAACGTGTGGAAATCAATCCGCAAGCTGAACTGCCCGACACTAAAAACTTGTATGGTTATCGTTGGACAGATATTACCCCACCGCAATTTCAGCATATGCAGATTCCTTTGGGGGTAGGGCGTCATTTTGTTGATGGTAAAGAGCGCATGATCGTTTATGATCATCGCTATGGTCAGCACGTTTTATTGGTCTTTGGTGAGAGCAACGTCAACAAATTGGTGTGGCTATTTGGCTTAGCTCCACTGATGCTGAGTTTATTTGTGCTTTATAGTGTTTTATGGTGGTGGAATCGCCGTGCGCGTCGTTATTTTTCCCCCATTACACGCCTTGCCAATGCCTTAGAACATATTGATTGGGAACATCAAAAAAAGGGTGCATCACCTTTTATGCGTATTTCCACCAACGGCAATATGGAAGCTGAATATCTTAAGCAAGCCTTAGAAAAATACCATTGTGTTTTAAGTCAGTTTATTCAGCGTGAGCGTGAATTTACCGGTGATGTCAGCCACGAATTACGCACACCATTGACGATTTTAAAAGGCAATGTACAACTGTGTCAGGCACGTTATGGACACACCAAGGCTTTTATTCGCTTGCATAATACCATTGAAGATATGCAATTGTTGGTCGATACCTTGTTGGCAATTGCGCGCAATACCACCAATACCTTAAGTACACAGGAGATGCTGCTGTCGCAAGTGTTGTCAGATTTGGTACAAGATTTGTCACAGGTTAGTCAAAGTAAAGGCATCCACATTGATCTCGATTTAGAAATTGATGAAACGCCGCGTGCATTGTATCCGTCCATGACCAAGATGGTATTTGGCAATATTTTACGTAATGCTTTGAATTATTCAGAAGGTTCAGAGATTGATGTCTTAATGCGTAAGCATCACGTTTTGATTGCTGATAATGGCATAGGCATTCATTTGTCGGAACAGCAAAAGGTGCAAGAGTTATCCGATCCCAATTTGCAGCTTGAAATTAAAGGCCATGGAATTGGGCTACAATTGGTACAAAAACTCTGTCAACAGCTGGGCTGGCGCGTAGAGTTATTTGATCGTCAGTATTATCTTGCTACGCATCAAGATGTAGATCTCACGCCAACCACGGGTTTAATTGTGGTGGTGTATTTAAACTAAAACAACAAAGCCTCAACGGATTTGAGGCTTTATAGATCGCTTAGGCGTCTTCTAGTGCAACTTTTAAGCCTACCCCAGACACGGTATGAATTAATTTGCGCTCGAAAGGTTTATCCACCAATTTACGTAAATTGTAAATGTGGCTACGTAAGGCATCACTTTCGGGCTCTTCATCTCCCCAAAGCTCCATCATGATTTCCTGTTTGGTTAGCACTTTTGGAGAATGACGCATTAACAATTTAAGTAACTTAAATTGAATCGGGGGTAAATCAATGGCTTGACCTGCTCGTGCCAAAGATTGCTGTGCAGTATCGAGCACCAAATCATCAATCTGTAATTGCTGTTTAGACACCTCGCCTAAAGCACGTCGAATCAAGGCCTGAATACGCATCACCAATTCATTAAAGTCAAATGGCTTGACTAGGTAATCATCTGTGCCTGAGCGAAAACCTTTGAGCTTATCTTCTAGTGTGTCGCGCGCCGTGAGCATCAGCACAGGTAAAGACAACGACTGCTCCACCCGTAACCATTCGCACAAGCTGTAACCTGAACCATCGGGTAAATTGATATCTAACAACAGCAAATGATAGGGGCGTTGTTTTAATAAATGCCGCGCAGCATCAAGACTGCGCGCGTGATCCACAATAAAGTCGTGTTCTTCTAAGAACTCGCACAAGGTCGAGGCGAGTTCATAGTGATCTTCAACCATTAAAATAAAGTGTTTTGACATAAGGGTTTAATTTAACAATTGTTGCTTTAATTTAACACTAAATGGTTGCTCGCCAAGCCAAATATTAAAATATTGCTGTGCTTTAGGATGCTGCAAGCGACTTAAGGTTTGACCATTTAGGCTTAAACTTAAGGTTTGACTATTGTGACGATAAAACAAGGCATAGCGATCACCACTTTGGATGGATTGATAGGCATTGCTAATTGGATCGAAAAAGCCGATATCACCTTTTAAATTTTTACTTAAAAAATGATGGGCCGCACGTTTGAATGCCCATCCTGGGATTTTTTCAGTATAGTGAAATTGCATTTCTATACTTTGGTTTTGCCAAGAAGCTTGACAGTTTTGTGCAGCATAACGTGCTTTGCCGACCACCTTCGTACCGACCATCAGGTCGGCTTCGCTACAAAGGTTTAAAGTATTGGCTAAGGCAGAACTTGCACATAGGCCGAAAGCCAAAACTAAGGTTGTTTTTTGAAAGGCAATACCCATGAGTAAATCCCTCCAAAGTAAGGTAGTGAGCGATATAAACCGTCTGCTGGATCCCAGAAATCTTGTTGGAAAATAATCTTGCCATCGGCATTGATCTTCATTTCACTAATGCCATACGATGCCATAGTACGTGTGGTACCAAACATACGTAAGTCATAGGCCATACGCCAATGCACGTAAGCTGAATCATTGTAATAAGAGGTATTTAACAGGCGTACGTCAACATTACTTAAACGCGCATTTAAGCCGCGAAAATGCTCAACCAGATCGGCACGTTGAGCGTACTGTGACAAGGTATCATTAATAAATAACTGCTCGGCATACAGCGCTTTTGCATCTATTAAAAATTGATCTGAGCCTAAGCGGTTAAAAGCTTGAGTAAAGCGTTGCCCAATTTCATCGGCTTTTTGTTGGTCTAAAGTCACGCCAACCACTTGCTGACGTGCATTGCCATAATCAGAAGAATAACTTGGGATGGCGCTACAGCCCCCCAGTGCCAATGCAGGCAGGAGCAACAGAGCTGCCCATCTTTTTTTGATTGTCTTCATATGATGATCTATCTTATTACTGATGCTATTAATCTAAAGACCAGCTCGTGAATACAATGTGAATATTGAAATGCAATCTTAATTGACCCACGACTGTTTTAGTGTGTGGGGCCAGAATTTCGCTTTGTTTACGCTTGCAAGGTGAATTAGACTGGAGCGATAATTGCTGATTGGCAGGGCAACTGTATTGGGGTAAGACAAAACCAGTGAAAACAGCATGTTAAAAATTAACATTTAATGCGCTTAGGGTTATGATGCCGTTAATTTAAGCCATACTCTTTTCATTGATGAAGCATCCTTATTATTTTTTTACTCCGCTTGCCAGTGCAATATGCTGTATTTTGAGTCAACACAGTTACGCTCAACCTCAACAGCTTGAGACCTTGGTGTTAAGCGCCGCACCACATAACAGCACGCAACTTGATCCATTTAATCCTGATCTTTTAACAACCCCCCATAATATTCGTTATCTTGACCAAGATGATCTTCAGGCACAAGGCATTCAGACGCTCAGTGATTTAGCCCAGCAAGATAGCAGTTTAGGCGATGGTTATATCCCGATTGGCTATTATGGCAATATCATATCGCGTGGCTTTGCTTTAGATAGCAGTAACAGTTACTTGATTAATGGGCAAACCGTACGTGGTGAGCAAAATATTGCGTTTGAAAATAAACAACAGGTCGAAATTTTAAAAGGAGTTGCTGCACTCAATAGTCCCATGGCAACCCCGGGGGGGGTGGTGAACTATGTCACCAAACGTCCCGAAACTATAAAAAGCCTGAGCTTAAACGCCAACGAATATGGTCAAATGGGCGCGCATCTTGATATTGGTGAGCTCAGTACAGATGCACAATGGGGCTATCGCATTAATTTGGCAACACAAAAATTAAAACCTTATATTCAAGAAGCAGGTGGGGAACGCTACTTTGCTGCTATTGCACTGGATTATCAGCTCAGTCCACAGCAAAAAATTGAGTTTGATAGCGAGTGGCAGCAGCAAAGCCAATATTCGGTGGCAGGTTATCAGTTATTTAATGGCCAGTTGCCAACAGGCATTGTTTGGGATCGTGCTTTGGGACAACAAGCATGGTCTAAAACGGTGAAAAATGACAGTCTGAGTACACAACTGAAATATCTGCATACACTCAATAATGGGTGGGCGCTTCAAGCCAATGCAAGCTTTAGTCAAGTGGTGGTGGATGATTATAGTAGCTTTCCATGGGGCTGTTATAGCGAAGCCTGTCAAATCAGTGGTTTAGGCAATCAGTTTGATCAAGAGGGACGTTATGATTTATATGATTTCCAAAGCCCAAATGATACACGGCGCACCTTACAATTGGGCACCACATTAAACGGTGAAGTAGACACAGCAGCAGTGCAGCATCAGTTAATGATTGCTGCACAGATGACTAATAAACGTCATCAGCAATATGAGCCAATCAATGCATGGGTAGGTTTAGGCAATGCCACTCAAGCCAATAGCGCTGTACGTCCTACCACAGCAGAGTTAGGTCCGCGCTATACAGCTTTAAAAAGTCAACAGTTTGCGTTACATCTCATGGATCAACTACGTTGGCACCCAAAGTGGTCAGCTGTTATTGGCGGTAAATGGTTACATTTGGATGAACAAGCCCATGATGTGAATCAACAATTACAACGTGATACTCAAATCAGTAAATTTTTGCCACAACTGGCATTGATGTATCAAATCGCTGATGCAACACATGGCTATGTATCTTACAAACAGGGCTTGAGTGATGGTGCTGTAGCGCCGTGGTATGCCGAAAATGCGCTATTGAGCTTAGCACCACGCTCATCAAAGCAATACGAATTGGGCGTTAAACACCAAGCACAGCGCTGGGATTTAAGCGTTAGCCTGTTTGATCTTGGTCAAGACTATCAATACGCTCAAGCTATTGATGATGTCTTTTGGTTTGTGACACAGGGTGAACAGCGCAGTCGTGGGGTTGAGCTTGGCTTAAATGCAGATCTGAGTTCAAACCTTGAACTTCGTGGTCAAGCCACTTGGATCGATGCCAAAGTGACCGGTGTGAGCGGCTTAGATGCCTTACAAAATGTGCCAAAACTGCGTGTCAATTTACAAGGACGTTATCATGTGCCACATATCTCAGGTTTAAGTGTGGCTGCTGATATGCGTTATAGCGCGAGTAAGTTTGCCAATAAAGCAGCTACGGTCAAAGCACCTGCTTATAGCGTATTTGATTTGAGTAGCGATTATACTTTTACTTGGCAAGGCTATGCATTTGAAAGTCGGATTGCCCTTGATAATGTATTTAATAAGCGGTATTGGCGCGATGTGGGTGACTATATGGGCGATGATTACTTATTTTTAGGTGCCCCAAGGACGTTAAAGTTTGCAACCACAGTCAAGTTTTAAACAGAGCATCTCATTCTTGGGCTGAAAATGACACTACAAGTATATTTAGCGTTTGCGTGGATATCCTTGTGAATTTGACTTGCTCGCTACGTTATTCATATACACATCACTTGAACAAGATTCAATTAGCAACTTACAAACTGCTTGATCTCATTGAGTGTATAGCAGTGAATGATATATGCACAAAAATTGGAAAAGCCCTCAATAGAGGGCTTTCTTTTGTCTGACTTTTTTGTTTTAAAAGGCTACTTTTTATGTTGACTTGATAGCTTATATAAATATATAAGTAAGACTATGCCTATAATTTATTTCAACTAACTTATTGAGTTATATTGGTATTTAAACTTTATGAAAATAACATTAACATATTTTTTGCATATAATGAATATAGGGTAGTAGCGATGGCTAATTTGATACACACCATTCAAATTTACAGTTTTGTAAAAGAGCGACCACACCTTGCTAAATTAAAGAATTTTGAAAAAATTATAGAATTTGTTAAAGAATTCCATCTGGGTGATTTAAATAATTTTGTTTTAAAAAACAATTTTGATCTTATCTGTAGTCTAAAAGCCAATGAGGTTTGCAACATTGATTTATCACAAGCCCCACGATTTGAAGATAGAGATTCGTTAATTAAGTGGTTTTATTCACATCTAAAAAATTAACAATTTACCAAATGGGGCGTAAAGCCCCATTATTTATATTAACCCGAATCATGGATAAGACATTCAGTTGAAAAAAAAGATGACTGCGTTGATAAGTGAGTTACCACACAAACTATTCAACCAGCCATCCTATGTTCGAGTTTACAAGTTTATTCTGCACA
>Ga0172378_10004567_pt1 | contig 12951 bp, 7 predicted proteins | sample GrowelOW332metaG_FD_119755 | JGI IMG/M metagenome (GOLD analysis project Ga0172378, IMG submission 119755) | Groundwater microbial communities from an aquifer near a municipal landfill in Southern Ontario, Canada - Pumphouse #3_1 metaG | ecosystem: Environmental > Aquatic > Deep subsurface >...
GCGATGAATACGGCATTTATCTTGTTGGCGAGGCCAATTTGGAATCTCACGGAATGGGTTACGGCGACAAGACTCTTGCCAAGAATCCAATCTTTGCCAAGGCACACCTGCAACGCGACCAACGTAATGTTGAGCGTAACTACAACCACCCATCTGTTATTATCTGGTCTATGGGCAATGAAGCAGGTTTCGGACCAAACTTCGAAGCATGCTACAAGTGGACAAAGAATGAAGATAAATCACGTCCCGTACAATATGAAAGAGCTGGAATGAATAATTTTACGGACATCTTTTGTCCGATGTATCTTTCTTATAAAGACGCAAAGAAATATTGCGAGAATAATCCTACTAAACCACTCATCCAGTGTGAATATGCTCATGCCATGGGGAATTCCGAAGGTGGATTCAAAGAATATTGGGATCTTATCCGCAAATATCCAAATTATCAAGGTGGCTTTATTTGGGACTTCGTTGACCAGTCTATCCATTGGAAAGATAAAAACGGCGTAAGCATCTACGGCTACGGCGGCGACTTCAATAAATATGATGGAACGGATAATAACTTTAACGACAACGGACTCATCAGCCCCGACCGTGTTCCAAACCCGCATGCTTATGAGGTGCGCTACTTCTACCAGAATATATGGACAACTCCGGTTGACTTAACTAAGGGCGAAATCAAGATTTACAATGAAAATTTCTTCCGCGATTTATCAGCCTATTACATGAACTGGGAGTTATTGGCTAATGGTGAACCCGTACAATCCGGTACCGTCAGAGATCTAAACGTAGCACCTCAGCAAACCGAAACAATCACTTTGCCACTTGATACGAAGAATATCTGCAAATGCAAAGAACTGCTGCTCAACGTTACTTATAAGTTGAAAACCACCGAGGGACTATTGCCCGCTGATGAAACTGTGGCTTATGACCAATTGAGCCTCCGCGATTACAAGGCTCCAAAGTTACAATTGGCAAATAAGACATTGCCTAATATCATAACTCCCGTACCTGTAATCAAAAATAACGACATCAATTATCTTATTATCTCCAACGATAACTTTACTATCGAATTTGACAAGAGTGACGGCTACATGACCCGTTACGATGCCGATGGACTATCGATGATGAAAGAAGGTAGTAAACTTACTCCGAATTTCTGGCGTGCTCCGACCGATAATGACTTTGGTGCAGACCTAGAAAATAAATTTGCCGTTTGGAAAGATCCCGGTTTGAAATTGATATCGATGAAACAAGAGATAAAAGACGGTATGGCTGTAATTAACACCGAATATGACATAACAAAAGTTGGTGGAAAACTCTACCTTACTTATGTTATCAATAACGAAGGCAAGATTAAAATCACACAAAAAATGGTTGCAGGCTCTGACAAAGAAGTATCAGACATGTTCCGTTTTGGCATGCAGCTGAAAATGCCGGTTAATTTCGATGAAATCGAGTATTATGGTCGTGGGCCAAGAGAAAATTACATCGACCGCAACCATTCTTCTCTTATAGGAAAATATCGTCAAACGGTAGCCGAGCAATTCTATCCTTATATACGTCCGCAAGAAAACGGAACGAAAACCGATATTCGCTGGTGGAAACTCTTGAACGCAGGCGGTTCGGGCCTACAATTCGTAGGTGAGGAACCCTTTTCCGCATCCGCTCTTAATTATACCATCGAATCTCTGGATGACGGAACATACAAACATCAACGTCATTCCACGCAAGTGCCGAAGGCAAACCTCACCAACTTCTGTATCGATAAAGCTCAAATGGGCTTGGGCTGTATCAATAGTTGGGGTGCAATACCTATGAAAGAGTATATGCTACCGTATCAAAATTATGAATTTAGTTTTGTCATCAGCCCTATACTACATCAACTTAAGATGGACTGATTCGGTATTAAAAAGATTTTATAATAAAAATCCGCAGCTCTTGTTATTATTTATCAAGAGTTGCGGATTTTCTTTTTTATAAGAATTGATTGATGCCTCAACAATAATACATATCGTTTTTTGCAATTACTTTAACCTACGGGAATAGCTTGATTAGTCTTTTTATAGATTAGATTACTCTAGCCCGTGTATGGAGGCTATCCGGTTTCCATACGCAGGCTATATAGTTTCCATACGCGGGCCAGATAGCCCGCGCACACGGGCTAGAGTAATTGAAGTAAGAAAAGAGAATAAAACAATGAAGATCTCACCTTAATATGATAAAGAAATAGACTTAAAAATAAAGCAAACTTAAATCAATATCCTAAGGGCATGATTTAAGTTTCCAAATAAATAAAACTATCTAAAGACTTTTAGGTAGTGATCCCGGTAAAGACATTAAGCAGATAACCGATAAGAAAGCTGATGCCGGCAACACTAAAACTTAATACTGCCATTTCAACGAACCGCTTTTTAAAACTCTCGCTACGTGCCACAGCATAATAATAATTGAATAACGCAATGATAATTAACGCCATAAGAAGCATCACACACATAGCCTGCAAAACATTCTGCATCAAGATAAAAGGAGTAACCAGAGCAGTCACCGTTATCAGATATGCTATGCCGGTATAAATAGCAGCCTTGGCCGGATGTTTTGTCTTTCCGCCTTCTGATTTAGTGGATAGATATTCTGATGAGGCCATTGAAAGTGCAGCCGCAATGCCGGTAATACTACCGGTGAGTGCTATAAGCCTGTGATCACTGAGAGCTAAAGTAAAACCGGCAAGGGCTCCGGTAAACTCTACCAAGGCATCATTCAATCCCAATACGACAGAACCCATATAATAAAGCCTTTCTTCATTGATAAGAGATATCAATTTACTCTCATAAGCTTCTTCATCACGGGCCATACGTTGCAAATCCTCATTTTCCATATGATTTGAATAGATGGAATGAGCATTGTTTCCTTCCGATTCCATCAATTTAACAGTAAATGTAGAACCCAAAAGACGAGCCATCCAATAATATTTAGCAACAAGCCACTTGTTAGGACCCACATCTTTATGTGTAAAGTTCTTCAAATCAAGATAATGTTTATCCTCAGCTTCTGCTATTTGAATCAAAACATCCTTATTCTCTTTATTCTTCTCTATAGAGGCCAACCGTCTATACACTGTGCCTTCTGTGATTTCATTCCGCTGAAATTTGAAAAGATTGTTGATAGCTTCTTCTGATAGTTCTGACATAACATTCTATATATTTTTAGTAATAACGAAATAACACGAACGATTGTTTAACAAAATAAAAACTTTTACACTTCCGATTAAAAGATATTCTCACCTTATAAAAAATGAGATACATCAATTATGATGCACCTCATTTCTCTTTCTATATTAAAGCAAAGATTATTTGCAAATGATCCCTAATGAAGAAGAATTGACAAAATCTATAATATCCTGAATCTGAGGGCTCGATTGCACTTGCTCCTTGACCTGTTGAGTAGCATCAAAGGTACTTGTCATACCATGAAAGATCAGCCGATAGGCGTTAGCTATATGCTTCTGTACCTTCTCATCTATTTCCAATCTTGACAAGATCGTACTATTTATTCCATCATAGCAAATAGGATTATGAGAAGCAACAATATAAGGAGGAATATCCTTACTGAAGCGGCAACCACTTTGTACAACGGCACCTTTGCCTATCCTTACTCTAGGATTAGCAATAACATTACTACTCAAAATGGCATGATCATGTATTTCGCAATTACCGGCCACTTTCGTACCATATCCCAATACACAATCATTGCCGACTATTGTACCATGAGAGATATGAACACCCTCCATAAGAACGTTATAATTGCCGATAATCGTCTTGTGTCCCTTATGAGTAGCACGATTGATTACTACGTTTTCACGAATGATATTATGATCACCAATAACCAATTCGGTCTTTTCTCCCTTAAAATCAAAATCCTGAGGAAAAGCTCCCAACACCGTATTTTGATGAACATAATTGTAAGCACCTATTGTGGTACCTTCCATTATACTCACATACGGATAGATTATGCAATTATCACCGATAACCACATCTTTTTCAATATAAGCAAAAGGATATATCTTAACGTTATTCCCAATTTTTACAGAAGGATCAACTACTGCTTGTGGACTAATCATATTTTTATGTTTTTAATTTTCTAATTATCTACCACCACCTAAGGCATAATATAAATTCACAACGGCCTGCATCTTATAAAAGTCATCACTAATCTTCGAAAGTTGAGCAGAAAGCAGTGATTGCTGGGCTGACACAACTTCAAGATAAGAAGAAGATTGCATCTGATAAAGTGCCTTGGTCACTACTACATTTCTTTGAAGACTTTCAACCTGCTTTGACTCAAAACCACTCTTTTGGGTGGACGATTGATAAAGCATCAATGCGTTACTCACTTCGGAGCCAGCATTGAGAATAGCATACTGCCAACTCAAATAAGCCTTTTGCTGTTCGGCTTTGGCCACCTTAAGAGCAGCTATCAACTTTCCTTTGGCAAATAAAGGTTGTGTCAAACTCCCTACTGCTGATGCCAGCAATTTTCCGGGATTAACAATACTTATACCCGAACTATTCGTCCATCCGGCACTACCGGTTATTGTTATACTAGGATAAAAAGCTGAACGAGCAGCATTTGTCTGATAATAACAAGAGGCCAAATTCATCTCCGCACTACGTACATCGGGACGATTACTCAATAATTGAATACCAACTCCGGTGCTGAAAGTCTGAGGTAGAGTTTGATTATCTAATTTTCCACGTTTGATTGTTTGAGGAGCTTTTCCTAACAATAAGCAAAGAGCATTCTCCGTTGTCCTGATTTGTCTTTGCAATTCAGGAATACTTGCCTTCACCGAGTAGTAATTAGCCTCACTCGAACGAACAGCAGCCTCATTAACCATTCCGAGTTTCATCTGAGCTATCATCATTCTCCACGTGTCTTTGGTAAGAACAGACATGGAATCTGTAATTTCCAATTGACGATCAAGCATTAACAAGGTATAATAGCTATTAGCAATATTTGCTATCACCTCGGAACGTACAGCCTGCTGATAATCTTTTGACTGCAACAAAACGGCTTTTTGCGACCTTTTGGCATTTGTAAGCGATCCAAACAAATCAAGAGACCAACTAGCTTGCACCGGCAGCGAATAAACTTGTGAAGCCTTTCCTTTATCCCATGAACTTACCGTCCCTGAAGGAGATAAAGCAAATGAAGGAAGAAATGCCAAACGTGCTGACATTAATTGAGCTTGCGCTTCTTTTACCGTAAGCGAAGCGGTAAGCAAATCTTTATTATTCTGTAAACCCGAATCAACCAATACACACAAATCCGGATCGGTAAATACCGAACGCCAAGGCAAATTGCCGAAACTCGTCGTGTCATTTGCCAAAAGCGTATCGGCCGCACTTACCGAATCACGAAACAAACCAGCCGTATTAACATCCGGTCTTTTGTAATGTGTATATATGCCACAACTGCTCAAAAAGAGCGTGCAACCTAATAATATTATTATTTTCTTCATAACCATTTTATTTTTTTACTTCTACAGGTTTGGTATACTGCTGTAATTCAGTATCTGTACTTTCGTCATTCACATCATGGAATTCTATAGGTTTAATCTTCTCTTGCAGATACTGGAAGATAACGAACAAAGCCGGAACAACAAATATCTGACAAATCATACCGATCAACATACCACCTACTGCACAAGCTCCTAAAGTTGAGTTACCATTAGCTCCTACACCCGAAGCAAACATCAATGGAAGCAAACCGACAATCATAGCCATAGAAGTCATCAAGATAGGACGAAGACGCGCACTTGCGCCCAAAATGGCACTCCAACGAATTCCCATACCTGTCTGCCGACGTTCAAGGGCAAACTGGATAATCAAAATGGCATTCTTAGCCAACAGACCAATCAGCATAATCAAAGATATTTGCATATAAATGTTATTACTGTGCCCAAAGATATTGGCAAAAATAAACGCTCCGGCCAAACCAAATGGTATAGAAAGAATAACAGCCAATGGCAAAATATAACTTTCATATTGAGCACTCAATATCAAAAAAACAAATACCAGACAGAGTACAAAAATCAATGCCGTAGTATTACTTGATTCATTTTCAGAACGGGTCAAACCGGAATAATCATATCCATAACCTTGTGGCAAGGTCTCTGCAGCCACTTCACTCACCGCTTTAATAGCATCACCGGTAGTATAACCATCGGCTGGAGCTGCATTTATATTGATGGCTGTAAACAAGTTGAAACGACCGATATTAGAAGGTCCATAAATCTTATTTAACTTAATAAATCCGGATATCGGCGCCATAGAGCTTCCTGTACGCACATAAACACTATTTAAAGAATTCGGATCTACCCGCTTGTTAGCATCGCCTTGTATAATAACACGATAAAGCTTACCATAGCTATTGAAGTTGGATGCATACAAACCACCATAATAACCTTGCAATGTAGATAAAACAGTTGACGGGCTAATACCGCTCTGCTTACATTTTGCCACATCCACATCAATCATATATTGAGGATAATTCGGATTATAAGATGTCATAGCATACTGAATTTCGGGCCGTTGGTTCAGCTTTGCCAAAAATTGATTGGTAATCCCGAAGAACTTATTTACCGAGCCACCGGTTTTATCCTGCATACTGAACGTTAAACCATTGGATGCACTAAAACCGGGTATCATTGGAGGAGCAAAAGCCATCACCTGAGCATCTTTCATTGCAGCAGTCTGAGCATAAATCATGCCCAACACAGCTGTTGCACTCTGCTTGGAATTTCGTTCATCCCAAGGTTTCAGTTTGATAATAAATGTTCCGAAATTACTGCCTTGACCAGCTATAAAATTATAACCTATAATCTGAACAGTATTATCAATGGCTGGATTATTATCAAACATCTTACCTATTGTATTCATCGTTGACTTTGTCTTATCAAGACTTGTTCCCGGAGGTAACGATACTGTAGTAAATAAAGTACCTGTATCTTCATCAGGTACCAAAGCTGAAGGTGTCGTACGCATCAATACAACCATCACAATAACAGCGATAACTACTAATCCGAAAGAAATAATTTTATGATTGATAAAATGTTGAATGCCATTCTTATATTTAGACAACACAACACCATATGCAGTATTAAAAGAAGTATGGAAACGATTGACGAGCGAAAGTTTCTGTTCCCCTTTTTCAGCATGAGGCTTCAATAATATAGCACATAATGCAGGGCTAAGAGTTAAAGCGTTTAATGCGGATATTACAATAGCAATGGCCATTGTAACACCAAATTCTTTATAAAAGGTACCACTTGTTCCACTAATAAAAGAAACCGGAATAAATACAGCTGCCATTACCAAAGTAATTGAAATAATAGCTCCCGATATTTCATTCATAGCATCAATACTTGCTAAACGTGCAGATTTATATCCCAAATCCAACTTGGCATGTACTGCTTCAACCACAACTATAGCATCATCCACCACTATTGCAATGGCCAGTACTAATGCCGATAGAGTAAGCAAATTAATAGAAAAGCCAAAAAGATAAAGAAAGAAGAACGTACCGATCAAAGAAACCGGAACTGCAATCGCAGGAATCAAAGTAGAACGAAAATCCTGCAAAAAGATATAAACAACGATGAACACAAGCAAAAAAGCTTCAAACAAAGTTTTTATAACCTCGGCTATAGAAGCATAAAGGAAGTTTGTGACATCCATCGTATACTCAACCTTCATACCCGGAGGGAATGATTTTGCCTGTTCCTTCAATGTAGCTTTTACATTCTTAACTATATCATTAGCATTAGATCCTGCAATTTGAGAAATCATACCACTTACAGCAGGTTTTCCATTAAGTTGATTATTTACCGAATAAGAAAGGGCACCCAACTGAACTTTAGCTACATCTTTCAAATAAATAGTATTTCCATTTTGGTCACTTGATATAATAATATCATTGAATTCTGAGGAAGTACGCAAACGTCCTTTATAGCGCATGACGTATTGATAAGAATTATCACTATTCTCTCCAAATTGACCGGGAGCAGCTTCTATGTTCTGTTGGGCAAGAGCAGCCGTAATATCACTCGGCATCAAGCCGTGTTGCTTCATGGCATCTGGATTAAGCCAAATACGCATCGCATAAGTTTTAGCGCCAAAGGTTTCAGCACTTCCTACACCCTTCACACGTTTAATAGCAGGTATAACGTTTATGGCAGCATAGTTGGCCAAAAAGCGCTCATCGTATTGTCCCTTATCACTTGTCAGTGAAAATATAAGTAACGTACTGGGCTGGCGTTTCTCTGTAGTAACACCAACTTGCACAACTTCCGAAGGTAACAGATTTTGTGCCTGTTGCACACGGTTCTGTACATTGACGGCACACATATCCGAATTTGTACCTTGTTTAAAATAGACCGTAATCAAAGCCGAACCATCATTGGTGGCCGTAGAGGTCATATAAGTCATATTCTCCACACCATTAATTGATTCTTCCAATGGAGTGATTACACTATTCATAACAGTTTCTGCATCGGCACCTGAATAAGTCGTACTTACCATAATGGTAGGAGGTGCAATATCCGGATACTGCTCAATAGGTAACGAAATAAGTCCAATAATACCCAAAATAACGATGAGGATGGAAATCACCGTAGAGAGTACCGGACGATTAATAAATTTATCTAATTTCATATATTTCTTCTATATAATAAGTTATTTTTTACCAAGAGCAGCTCCCATTTGTTGAGCATGCTTTATTTTGGCAGTAGCTTTGGCTTCTGTAATTGGTGTTATGGACATTCCATCCGAAAGTTTTGAAACTCCTTCAACAACAATACGATCGCCAGCCTTTAATCCTGAAGTTACGATATAATTTTGTCCATCATCCACATCGGCAACAGTGATATTTGTATATTTTACCTTGTTGTCACTTCCTACAAGATAAATATACTTTTGATCTTGTACCTCTACTGTAGAATTCTGTGGAATTAATATAGCATCTTTGGCAACATAAGGAATAAGTATTATTCCGGAACCGCCACTTTTGAGCAAATATGCAGGATTATCAAAATCGGCACGTACACTGATTGAACCTGTCTTTTGATCTATTACACCGCTAACCGTCGCCACCTTTCCTGTCTGCCCATACATACTTCCATCAACAAGTTGTAGTTTGACAGGAGGAAATGTAGACAATGCTGCATTGGCCTTATCATTATTTGCCTGACGAGTGAGCACGAGTAATTGTTGCTCAGGCATTGAAAAATAAACATACATCTTTTTTATATTAGATACCGTGGTTAAAGCTTCCGCACTAGAGGCACTAACCAAACTTCCTACACGATAAGGTATAGAGCCCACAACACCGTTACTTGGACTCGTCACAGAACAATAATCAAAATTCTGCTTAGCAGCTACATACGCAGCCTTGGCCTGTGCCAATGACGCTTTGGCCGTAGCCAATGAATTGGCAGAAGTCTGTAACTGATAGGAACCTATGATCTTCTGTTCGTTCAATTTCTTATTATTATCATAAGTCAACTGAGCTGTTGCCACCGCAGTTTTTGACAGATCAACAGTAGCTCTTTCTTGATTGAGCGCCTCTTTATATTGGACATCATCAATCTTAAACAGTAGTTGCCCCTTTTTCACAACAGATCCCTCATCCACACAAAGACGAGTAATAAATCCCGATACTTTAGGACGGATATCGATATCCTGTTCACCCTTTATAACAGCGGGATATGAATTGTTTAATTCAACATCACTACCTTGTAATGTACGAACAGCAAATTCATTATCCCCTTTCGTTCCAGATTGCTTACCTCCACAAGATGCTAGTACAAAAACACTTGCAACCATGGCAAATACATAACTCAACCGAGTTAACAATAAATAATTTTTACTCATAATTTACGAACTAATACCATATTATTATTAATAACCTATATATACTCAATATCCGAAAAACACATTATCTATAATAGATTGACGTGACTACTATGAAGATTCTCATACAAAACTCGAATATTAATAACAGTTTTGTGCAAATATAACAGATAATTCTTTAACATTCTATAGAATCAAAGAATAAATTATAGATTATTAAGGATGTTTTTTCAACAAAGAAAAAATAGATTTTATCGATTAATCATCTACAATTGAAGATGAATTATTATAAAATATAGACTAATTACCATTTTAACTCAAAGTAATCAATTCACAATTATAAACACATCCAAAGGAATCCGGATAAAAAATGCACTTGTTTTGACGGAAAAAGGATCAAACTATTTGGCTAAATTAAAATCAACTTGTACATTTGCAACCGAAAAAATAAAAATACTACTCAATGAAAAAACTTGTTATCCTTACTTTAAGTTTAGCTTTCGCACTACAAAGCTTTGCGCAACTGGAAAACGTCAAAGTCAAACTTTATGGTGAAATGCGGAATTACGTACTTTACAACAGCCACGCAAGCCAGGAATCTGCTGATGGCGGCTATTGTCTCTATCCTTTAGATAAAATAGATGGCGCTAATGGGGATTTAAATAATTACACCAACGGGACGATGTATTGCATGCATACACGCATGGGATTAAAGATAGCTGTTCCTGATTTCTTAGGAGCCAAAGCTACTGCAAAAATTGAAATGGACTTCCGCGGATTTAGCACGACAATAGGTGTTGTCCGCATGCGTCACGCCTACTTTAATCTGGATTGGGGCAAATCAACGTTACTGGTCGGACAAACATGGCATCCGCTTTTCGGAGATGTTTCACCTGATGTCATTAACCTTGCCACAGGAGCTCCATTTCAACCATTTTCCCGTTCACCACAAATACGCTATCGTTACACAAACAGTCACTTGCAATTAACAGGTGCACTTGTTTGGCAAACATTATTCAATTCCAAAGGACCAAAAGGTAGTAGCGAGGAATATATTAGAAATAGTGGCATTCCTGAAATCTTTGGTGGAGTTAACTATGTTTCCAAAAATTTTCTTGCTGGTGTCGGTGCAGAAGTATTATCATTAAGACCTCTTCTATATACAGAAGGAACAGGAGGAACTTATAAAACGAATGAACGAATCACGACCATTTCTTACGAAGCACATTTAAAATATGCCAAAGACAAATGGTTTTTTGCTGCAAAATCCACAATGGGATCTAATTTGACACAACCGGTTGTATAGGAGGTTTCGGTGTAAAAGCAAATTCTATCAACAAGGAAACAGGAAAACAAGAATACACTCCTATCACAACTTCAAGTTCATGGTTAAACATCGTTTATGGAAAGAAATGGAAAGAAGGCATTTTCGTTGGATATATGAAGAACTTAGGCTCAAATGACGCCTTAGAAAGCACATCACCAATCTACGGAAATGCAACGAACATGGATCAATTGGCTAATGTAGGCCTTGATTTAACCTATAACCTCCCTCATTGGAAATTTGGGATTGAAGGCACTGTCTGCAAAGCTAAATACGGCACAATAGATTTAGAAAATGGTAAAGTCAAAAACACTCATTCTGTGACTAATAACCGTATTATGGGTAATGTAACTCTCAAGTTCTAAATTTATCTTCATAAAAAAAGATGTTTACCGTCGTAGGAATTCATAACCGAAACGACAAAACAAACATTTCTTTTTATCACAATATTCTTTTTGCAATTGAATCAAAGCCTGACTATCGCCCGCAGTAGCAACCGATAGTCCGGCTTTGTTCCATTTACGAGTAATATAATTATTTTCAACCTTTAATTCTTCCAAAAAAGAAACCGCACGATTACATAGTTCTTCTTGCGACTTATGGGCTCCGTACGCATATAAAAACGGAATCACTGTATTGATGATGATCAAATTCAACGAATTTACGCCAACCGTTTTCTCTTGATGTACCGAAAGCCGACCAAAGATATAATGATCTTCCCAATAAGCAGAAGTATGAATAGACAAGAGCTCTCTTACTTCTTTCAATGTCTTTATCTCCATTAATTTAGAGAATAATCCTTCTCCTTGTTTATATAGATATGCCAACTGAGCAATTCGTATATATGGAAAGTTATCCGGCCTTAACCGAAGAAAACGCCACCTGGTTGCATCCATTGATGGCAAATCAAAAACATGCTGCATATAAAGAAATTCTTTTCTCAAACGGATGTAATATTCGTCACCATCTTCTTTCTCAAGCAAACCAGCCTGACCAAAAAAGAAAGCTTCCACCTGAAACAAATCATCTCTATACTTTTTTATTGCCCCAAAAGAGAGCAAACCTGCCCAATATTCAAAAGCATCACCATTCAGTCCAAATCCGAAATTACGGGCAATTGTAATAAAGAAAGCATCTGTCCAATAACCATTACAACGCTTTAAGCGCTCTTCTATCTGTTTGGCTTTTTGCCCAAACCGTTCAACCTGCAATGCCGTGAGCCACGAATGAACCATAAACGGCGAGAGTGAAGATATTATCGAATGGCAAGGAGGATATTTATCAGCACAACATAATTCATCGTAATGAGACTTTACCTTCTCTGGACAAGTGAGCTGTATTTGAGAAATATGTTCACCATTGGAGCGAAGCACTTCACAATCAACCGTCGACACGACATGCAAGATTACCGAATCGTACACTTTGTCGCGATCATGTCCGTGACGATACCAATCAGACGAAAGCGTATGTATCTCTACGTTGCCCACCCAAACCGTACCATCAATTTTCAATTTAGCATTAAAGAAGTCCGGTCCGGAATCGGAATTATGCAATCCCGCATCAATAACTTCAACAGATAATCCTCCGGTAGTGTATAATGTGTTAAGAGGAAATATTTTATGTTTCCAAATATAATGAAGTAGCTGTTCCATGTTAACAATTCAATAAAATATTCGACAAATGTAATAAAAATCTTATCTTTGCAATTAATAATCA
>Ga0172378_10004570_pt1 | contig 12948 bp, 6 predicted proteins | sample GrowelOW332metaG_FD_119755 | JGI IMG/M metagenome (GOLD analysis project Ga0172378, IMG submission 119755) | Groundwater microbial communities from an aquifer near a municipal landfill in Southern Ontario, Canada - Pumphouse #3_1 metaG | ecosystem: Environmental > Aquatic > Deep subsurface >...
CCACTGTCCTGTTAGAAGCCCCGCAAAAACTCCAATAGTTGCGCCCCTAGCTCCTGCTTTTGAACCGCCAACTTTTTTTGTAAAGATTGAAGGAACAAAGTCGTTTATAATTTCAACTGCAACAACCACAACTGCTGTGATTATAAGCGTTGTTACGGTGAGTGAACTTTTTGAAGCAAACGAGCCTAGCAAAAGTCCGCCCCAGCAAAGTGGTGTGCCTGGAATGCCTGGAACTGCGCATCCAATAAAACCTATGAGTAAACAAACTGCGCCTAACACAATAAATAAAATATCTGCACTTGCCATTATTTTAATATAAATAAAAAAGCTGGTTATAGCAACTGATTGCTAGTAAAAAAACGGACAACCAGTTTTGCCTGATTGCCCGTTTATTATTTGTTAACAAAGAGCGCCATTACTGACGCGCTGTGTTAATTATTTTGCAGGACCGTAATGGAATGTAATTTCCAAAGTTTTAATCATCTGAAGTTGTGCTGCAGCTTTGTCTACAATAGTTGCGCTGACTCCTTTTTTGTCACCTGTTGTTGTGCGTGCTTCTGCTGGCAACTTGTTGACCCATTCATTTAAGATGTTTGCTCTTGTGCAGTGTCCGTCATCTGATGATGTATAAGGAAGAGCTGTGATTTTGTATTCTTTGCCGTTTACTTTGAAGCTCTTTATATCAATACAATATCCTGGGAAAAGCTGCTCGCCGTTTGAAATGCCAATTGCGCTGAATGCAAAACTTCTTGATGTTCCAGTGCCGTCTGAATTGAGGCCTGTAAAATCAAGTCCTACAGTGTAGTCGCCTTCACCTGTAACTTCAACGTCTGTTGCTTTTATTCCGTCTGACTTTGAGTCTGGATTGTATGCGTCGCCAACGCTGTAAGTTACACCCCAGTCCTGGCTGTTGTACATAATCCATGCTACAGATTTGTCTGTTGCTCCAACTAAAGGATTGTCGCTTAGAAGTTCTGGTGAATTGTCCATGCGGTCGTCAATGTTGTTCTGAGCAATTTCTTGTAGTTCAGAGTCTGAATATTTTGACTGTGCCTTGTAGCTGTGCTCTAGATAGAATTTAGCAAGTTCTGGCTTTGTAAATTTTCCTGTTTCCTTTTTGAAGAAACTGTTGCAGTCCCAAAGCATTGGGCAGAAGTTGTACAAGTCGCAGTTTGCATGGAAATTGTCAAGCCAGTTTATGTGGTCTGGTTTAAGTTCGCCGTCTTTTGTTGTGTTAAGTACACCGTATTCGCCAATGATTACTCCGTAGCCCATGTCTACAAAGTCTGCGGTTGCTTCCATTAAAGTATTCATTGTTGCACAGTCTTTTGTTGTGCCCCAGTGGTTTACGCTTCCCTTGTCGCCGCAGAATCCCCATGGAGTGTAATAGTGAACAGAAAGAATAAGCTTGCTTTTTGCAGTGTCAGTTGGCATAGCAAAACGTTCATCTGTTGTCTTTTCAATGTCGGTATTAATTCCAGGAATCAATAAGAAACGGTTTGCGTTGTTTCCTCCTGTGCTTCTAACTAAATCTACAAAAGTTTGATTAATTATATTAGAAGTTTCATAATATTCATCCTCAGAAAGTGTGCCACTGTCATAGCATACGTCTACTCTGTTTAATCCTGGTCCAAGCTCTTCGTTAGCGCCTTCAAAAATTAGATAGTCTGAATAATTCTTGAAGCGGTTTGCAATTTGTGTCCACATTGAAGTGTAGAGTTCCATTGCGTCTTTGCGAGTTTGTGGGTCTTTTGAACCAAACATGCCTGTCCAACTTCCGTCCCAGTGGTCGTTTAAGACAACAATCAAATCGGCGTTGAGTGCATAGTTAACAATTGTTTCTACACGGTCAAGATAATTTGTTCCAATTGTGTAGTCGCCATGTTCAAAGTCCATTTCGTTTGTCCAAGCTACAGGAATACGAATTGAGTCAAAGCCTGCTGCCTTGTAGCTGTTCATCATTTCCTGTGTTGTTATGGGCTGTCCCCAAAACTGCTCGTAAGATGTTGCGTCTCTTGTTGTGCTCTTCATCCAGCCACGGTAAGCTTCCATTGTGTTTCCAAGGTTTATGCCGTTGCCCATTATTTTTGTAAGTTCTGTTGCTGTTAAATTCTTGCACTTCATTTCCTGTGGTTTTGTAACAACTTTGCTGCTTGTGTCTGGAATAGCCACATGTTTTGAATATTCAGGTTTTGGACCAACATATTCTTCGTACTCTTCTTCTTCCTCTTCTTCTACTGCAGGTGCTTCTTCTGCAGCTTTTGCAGTTTTAGAGTCTGATTTTTTTTCTGTTGATGCACATCCAATCAACATTGCTAAAGGTAAACATAGCAAAAATGCGCTAAGTTTTTTTGTGAGTTTCATATTGCCTCCTGTAAAACTCGTATGAATAAGGTTTTATTTGTTTTACTGCAACCGATTACACGGATTTGAACAAAATACATAATTTTAACCTTATTAACATACAAATTGTAACTATTTATATAGCAGAAAAATACCTAGAAATTTAGTGCTCTTTACTCCAAAATTTTGTTGACAGAACGGCTTGATAAAGAATAAAATATCTTGATTGTAATCGATTGCATAAAAGTAGTTTTATTTAATCAGGTGGAAAAATGGTAACAATTTATGACATTGCAAAAATAACTGGATATTCAGCGGCAACTATTTCACGCGCGTTGAGCGGCTCTGGCTCTATAAACGAAGAGACACGTGAGCGGATTTTAAAAGCGGCTGAGATGACAGGTTACAAGCCAAATGCGGCGGCCCGTTCTTTAATTACAAAACATTCTAAAATGATTGGCGTGATTGTGGAAAACGAGTCTTTTACAAATGGATATGAGCATCCGTTGTTCGGAGGCATACTTGAAAATTTTCGCAAGCAGGTAGAAAGCAGCGGTTACGATTTGATTTATCTTTCAAAAAGGCTTAATGCAAACATGTCTTACATTGATCACTGCAAATACAGAAATATAGAAGGCATTCTGATTGTGTGCTCTCAGTACGAAGATCCTGAAATTTCAAAATTGATTAGCTCTGGAATTCCATGCGTTTCTTCAAATGAGTTTTTTCCTGGAGTGTGTACTGTTGTTTCTGAAAATACAGAAAGCTGTAGAAAGGGAGTGGAGTATTTGATTGGCAAAGGTCATACAAATATTGGTTTTATAGGCGGGCCTTTTCAAATAAATTCACCTGCTTCAATTGAGCGTGCTGAAGGTTACAAGCAGGCATTAAGAGGAGCTGGAATTAAAATAAATGAAAGCTATATTGAAAAATGCAAATACTGGGAGCTTGATTCTGGAATAGAGTGCGCTGAAAAACTTTTTACTAGAGTGCCTGAACTTACCGCTGTTCTTTGTGCAAGCGACACTATTGCGGCGGGAGTTATGCAGTACTTAAAAAAAATAGGAAAGCGTGTGCCGGAAGATGTTTCAATAATTGGATTTGATGATTCACTTGTTGCTTCTTGCTGCACGCCACCACTTACTACATTCAGGCAGAACAGGGAGCTTATTGCAACAACTTGCGCCGAACGTTTGCTTGCGGCAATTGACGGAAGAACTTCATACGAAATTGTCAGAATCCCAGTTGATTTTGTTGAAAGAAATTCTGTTGCAGAAATAAAATAATTATTTGGCTTTTGAAGTTAGCACATATCGTTGTAAAATAAATTGAAAATCAGTATCTTTATATTACAATGGCAATTCCAAAGTTTCCTAATTTTATACCAGTGGCGTTTGAGCACAAAGACGAGCTTCTTCCTTTTTATGCAACTTTAAAAGATGGCATTTGTGAAAATACATTTGCTTCTCTTTATTTAGACAGCTACAAGTACCGCTACAACATAAGCCGATTTTCTGAAAAAACATATATTGTTACAGGCATAGAAAACACAGAGCCAAAAACTCTTTGCGAAAAACTTGGGCTTGTCTGCAGGTTCTGCTACATTCTAGGCGAGTTTCCTTCCTCTGAAGATTTTACAAAAATATTCTTGGACACGCATATGAAGTGCTGCTGTTACTTGAAGAATGTTTCAAAGTCAACTGTGGAAAAAAATGCAAAACTGTTTGAAGAAAAAAAACTTCATGCGGAATATGACCGCGACAATGCCGACTATTTGTATAAACGAGTGGAGCTTGCTGAATTAAAAGGCAAGGCTTTTCATAAGAAAAAAAATCTTGTAAATAAATTCAACGCTGAGTATAAAGGGCAGACAAAGCAAATTGATGAAGCAACAGAGTCAGACGCTTTGTACATTTTGAATCAATGGAAAAGACAGCGCACAGAGCATGCAGAAGATGAAGGTGACTTTTTGCAGTGCAGTCTTGCTCTTCAATATAGAAAGGAACTTCAGCTTACTGGCATTATACTTTATGCTGACGAAAAACCTGCCGCGTTTAGCTTGGGAGAAATGATTGCTGGTGGAACAATGTACGACACTCATTTTGAAAAAGGCATAGATTCCTTTCACGGAGTTTACCAGGCTGTGAACGAACAGATGGCGCTTTCTTTGCCAGAAAATGTTGAGCTTATAAACCGTGAGCAGGACTTGGGCGACGAAGGGTTGCGGCAGGCAAAGCTTACTTACAGGCCGTGCGGCATGGTTGAAAAATACAAGGTTTGTTTGTGGAACAACAAGACACCTCTTATTTGTAAACCTGATGACATGCAGGTGTAGGTTGTTTGCAATTGAAAACGAAAGTATGGTAAAAGTAATTGTTGAATGTTATAATAAAGATGATAGATAACAGTGTCATTGTGAGGAGCGAAGCGACGTGACAATCTCTTGTGAAAAAGGATATTTATTATAAGAGATTCCTCCACTTCGGTCGGAATGACAACATTCACTTTATCTATTGATATATCCTAAATAAAAAAGTTGAAAAGTAATTTATGGAGAAATTGATGCGTTATATAAGTACCCGCGATAAAAATAATTCTGTTGGCTTTAAAAAAGCGCTGCTTGACTGTATGCCAAGCGACGGAGGTTTGTATGTTCCAGACCAAACAGAAGATTTGCGTCGTTGGTTTTTGTACACTGATGATAAAACTTCTTTTGCGAATATTGCTGGCTCGTTGACATCTGCTTTAATAAACACAGAATTCAGCCCGATTATTTGTGAAACAATAGCAACACATGCTTTTCCGTTCGAGCCTGTCTTAAAAAAATTAGATGACAATTTGTTTGTGCTAGAACTGTTCCATGGTCCAACTGGCAGCTTAAAAGATTTTGGCATTTCATATTTAACAGCATGTCTTGAAACAATTCTTCAGATGGACGGGGAAAAATCAATTCTGCTTGATACAACAGAGAGCGGGGAATTTGGCGCTTGTATGGCTCATGCAATGCGTGGCAAGAAGTTATTGAAGTCAGTGATTCTTGCGCCAAAAGGAAAGTTCCGCGGCATGGAAGAGATCGACTTTGTTTGGAACGGCGGAAATATTTATCCTATAGAAATTGACGGTACAGAAGAAGATTGCCACAATTTAATTAGAAAAATTTATGCTGATAAAACTCTTGTTGAAAAATATCATTTGACTGTTGCCAACACTGCAAATGTTGGTCGTCTTTTACCACAAATGTTTTTCTACACTTACGCATTCTCACGTTTAAAGAAGCAGGTTTCTGGCGACATTTATTACGCGCTTTCTGCTGGAAATTACGGTAACCTTGTTGCGGGACTTTACGCTTGGCAATATGCAATGCCTGTTAACGGCTTTATTGTTCCTACAACTGATAATATTCAACTTGATGTTCAGGGAAACTGCACTGTGCTAGATAGTTTTGTTCCTTTTGAAAAGCGTGCGCCCGTTGACCCTTCAGACCCTTCTAATTTAGAGCGGCTTGAATTTCTTTTTAAAGGGTACGCTCCTATGATTAGAAATTTTATTTATCCTGCAAAAGTTACAGCTAAGCAAAAGGAAGAGGCGTGCAAGCAATTGTTTATGAAGTATAAATATTTTGCGACAGAAAGTGTGTGCGCGTCTTATGCGGCAGCTTTGCAAAGAAAAGATATTATAGAAGAAGATGACGGCACTACAGTTTTAATTATGCGTCATGCGCCTTGCCATTCAGCGGCTTTTATAAAACAGTCTATTGGTGAAGTAGTGGAAACACCTGCCAATACCGCTGCGGCTTTAAAACCGGTTGTGATAAATAAACCAGCTATAGCTGCAGACGATATTGAACAAGTTATTTCCGTTTTGAATTCTTTGAACTTGCTGCGGATTTTTTAACTTTTGAAGCTACAGTTTTTTTAGTTGCAGGAGCTTTCTTGCTTGCTGTTCCATGAGCTTGGCGAAGAGTGTTTTTTTTCACTTTATCACTCTTAGCTTCTTTTTCTTTAGCTGCTTTCTTGACAGTAGAAATTTTCTTCTCTTTTGCTGATTTTATGGTTTTCTTTTCTGCTGTTTTTTTTACAGGTTTCTTTTCAACTTTTTCTGTAGATTTTTTTGCAGCGATTTTTTTAGCAACAGGTTTTCTATCTTTTGCAGTTTTTGTTTTTTCAACTTTCTTCTTGCCAGATGAAGCCGCAATTTTAGAAGGTTTAATTGGCTTAACTGCGTCTGTGAATTTCTTGCAGTCGTAATTAGCGCCGTCTTTTGCTGCTGTTAAAGTTCTGTACAATCTGCAAATTTGTTCTTTAAGAATTCTTGGGCTGTACATAACAACTGCTGCGAATCCGTACCACAAAGTTGAGTCCATCTTTTCCTTGTTGAACCATCTTGTTCCGTTGAAGTCATTTGCTCCTGAAAGAAGGAACGAATAATCTCCGTTCACAAGAAGGTTTGCTGTTTCATAAGTAGACTTCATTTGTCCTGTTGCGCCAAAGTTAAAGTCCCTTACGCGCATCATTATGAATAGCTTTTTAAAAGTCTCCTGCATGTTTGGATTGCGAATGCCTGTTGAAGTAAGAAGCTCTGTTAACTTTCTGTCATAGCCCCATTTTAGGCAGTTCTTGTTGCCTGCTGATGAAACCATTGCAAATGCGCTTAATATTTCTGGAGCGTTCTCATTTGCAAGAAGTCCTTCATAAAGCAAGTTGTCAAATGCGCCTTTAAATGCAGGGCGGCTAGTTCTGTACTGAAATGATTTTTCTTCAATAAGAGTTTTCTTTGCGCCCTGAGCGGAAGCTGTTGACATTGAAAGATATTCAAGTTGTTTTTTAAATAAGTTGTATCTTTCTTCTGGAGTTGCAGTTGAGCATTTTTCACTTGTTCTAATTTCTTTTTGTGTAGTTTTAGTTTTTGATTCGCTCTTTTTGTCAGCTGTTTCTTCTTCTGGAACAACATGTAATTTTGCATATGCTGCAATTTTTTCTGCTTCAATGGACGCAAATTTTGTTTCCACTTTGTAATACTCAATGGCGGCATCTTTTACACTTTCGCAAATGTCAGAGGCGTTTGGCAAAGTTAGTTTTAAAGCCTTGAGCTGAGGAACAGGAGTGAATAAAAGGTGAATCTGCTTAAAGAAATCTGGTGTTGCAAATTTAGCAAGAGCTGCGTACAAATCTTTGTATTGATACTCCTGCCACGCAATGTCCAAGTCTGGAACACCGCGTCCGTTTAATAGTTCACAAAGTTTGCTGTACTTTCCATCTGCATCATCTGTTACTTGCTGAACATCAAGATAAACTTGGTACTCAAAGCCGTTCAATGAAACAAACATTCCGTTGTCTACAATGTCATCGCTTCTTCTAACATACCATAAGCCTGCTGTGTGCTCACGGAAAATGCAGAAGTGGTCGCTGCCTTTTGTAAGTCCCACACCTTCTGCCAAGCTCTTTGTATATTCAACAACATCTTTTTCACCGCTGCCTGTTTTTACAGCATATTCACAAGACTGTTTTATCCAGCCGCTTGCTTTGTCGTATTTGTTGTTGTAAAAAACAATTGCCCTTTCATTTCCAACACCGTTAGAGTACGCGTATATGTTTTCATTAACAACGCCGTTGTTCCAAACATCGTAGAATAAGAAATTTTCAATCTGCGCAAACAAATACCTTTTCTTTAAGAGCGGGAATATATCGCGCCAGTGACGAGCAAGAAGCTGTTCATCTGGCTTTTCATCTTTGTATGCCCTTGTGTATTCCATTCCGTATTTTTCTTCAAAGCCTTCAATCTGGCCATGACCAAACATTGGAAGTCCTGGCATTGTGATCATCAATGTGCAAACGCCAAAGTATTTGTCACCTTTTCCAAACTGTGCAACTGCTGTTTCTTCATCTGGATTGTTCATGAAGTTTACAAAACGTTTTAGAACTTGCGGGTCAAACTTAATTGTGTTCTTAACAGTGTCGCGGTACTTTTGATTTTCTTCCTTTTTTAGCATATTCATAAAAGCGCTGTTGTAAACTCTGTGCATTCCTAAAGTGCGGGTGAAGTATCCTTCCATCATCCAGAAGGCTTCTGCTAGCAAAAGTGTGTCTGGCATTTCGTTTGCGCAACGGTCAACTACTTCACGCCAAAATTCATTTGGAATACGTTTTTCAAATTCTTCATTTGAAAGCGCATACTGGCTGCGAGTGGCAATGTCTCCTCCATGCCCTGGCTCCGGGTACCACAAGCGGCGTATGTGTTTTTTTGCAAGAACCATAGCTGCGTCAAATCTGATGATTGGGAAATTTTTTGCAACACGCATAATTTTCTGAATTACAGCTTCACGTGCTGTAGGATTTAGAAAATCAATTTGTGCTGTGTCATTCCATGGCATGCCTGTTCCGTCATTGCCGTGGTAAATGTAAGTGACATCGCCTGTTTGATTGTCAACTCTTTTAAAGCAAACAGCGCAGTCGTTTTTACTGTAGTAGTGGTCTTCCAAGTAAAGAGAAACTCTTGAGTCCTGGCTTAAGTTTTCTCCATTGAAAGTATACTGAGGGAACGGACAGTCTTTTCTAGTTATGAAATAATCTGGATGCTCAATAACCCATTTGCCGTCCATGCCTGTGTGGTTTGGAACCATGTCGCTTGCAAGCCTTATTCCTCTTACCCAGCATCGTTTTCTTAAATTATCAAGCGCATCCCAACCGCCCAAGTTCTGTGCAATATCATAATCGTACAAACTGTATGCAGAAGCGGCTGCCTCTGGATTACCGCAGATTTGTTTTATTCTTTGGCTAGCGTGGCTTCTTTCCCATAACCCTATTAACCACAAGCCTGTGAAACCTTCATCTCTAAGCGCGTCAAGTTCTGCGTCTGGAATTTGGTCAAGGCGAGTAATAGAACGATTGTATTTTTTAGAAAGCTGGTAAAGCCAAACAAGAACTGTCTTTGCCATAAGAACAACTTTAGGCATCCAGTCGCGGTCTGGAGAAAAGCGTTCATATTCTTTCATAAGATTGTCATAAGAATAGGGCGCCATTTCTGGAGAGCCACCGTTTGTTGGGTGCCATGCTGCTTTTTCTTCCTCACTGATTGTGTCAATTCCTTCAAGCAAACGTTTAAGCCATTCGCCTAAGAGTGTGCCCCAGTTCTGCCTTATGTAGTCAAGCTGCCCTTTTAAAGAAGTAGGGGACGCAACTACAGGCTCTTTTAGCATTGTAATAAGGTCGTTGTTTTTTGTTCCAAAGACAGGCTGTGTTTTAAAATATGCCTTTATCTGATTCCAAGTTTTTATATAGTTAACATTTTGAGTAAGCTTGTGGTCGTCAAATAAAATTGCAAAAGGATGGAACGCAGGATTTTCATTTGCCAAGTGCAGCAGAATCATCTCTTCAAGAACCTGCTCCCTGTTGTCCCTTTGCTTGCCAGTTCCTGTGTCAATGCAGCTTTGCATTAAATAATCTTTATTGGTAAGTTTTTTTTGATAGACAGCAGTTGGTGGAAACTCTTCCATAAACAAAAGAAGAAGATTGTCCATTTCGTCTTTGCCAAAAGAAGTGTCTAAGTCATTTAATAAATTTGTAAAAGCAAGAGGTGATTTGTTTTTTCTAAAGAGCATACATACAAAGTGAAATATTTCATCTATAAGTCCCATTGCATTTAACGCGCCTGTAGAAACTCTTTTTTCTTTTTCATCGCGTTTGTCAAACAGCGCATTAAGTTTTAATTGAAATGCTTGAACTGCTTTTAAGTTTGCAAAAATAACATTGCCGCTTGAAGAATAAAGCGACTGGTCAAATTTGCAAGCGTCACGTACTGCCTTGCTTATATGAAATTCATTGTAAGAAATAATCATTTTCTACCTCTATTAATTTTTTTTATCATGCTCTTGCACGATGTTGTTAATTTTAGAAATGAAATCTTTATCATCAGAAAGAGACTCAACAGTTGCTGGAATCCTGTATGTCCAGTTAAAAGCTGTGACAGTTCCCGGAATGTTTATTCTTTCATCATTTTGATTTTCCAAATAATATTTTTTTTCTAAGAAAAGATAATCTTGAAGCGGATTCACATACCATTCGCTTGAAGTTGCAGCAGAAGTTTGTAAACAGAAAGACGCTACTTCTGGAGAAAATTCCTCATCAGGTTTAACAGGCGGAATATTGTCAAAAAGAGAATTCTTTTCTTTGCCATGATAGAGCTTTATAAATTCACAAACGCTTTGCTTTTCATTATTCCACCATTGGCGTAAAGTTGCGCTGTCGTGAACTGAAGTTGTTGTGACGCTAAGATCAGGGTAGTTTTTTAAAGCAACATAAGGCTGATTTTGCTTGCCCCACTCGCGGCACCATCTTACAACTCTAAGGCTTAAAATGTTTAGCTTGCGAAGAACTTCAGGCACTACTGAAGGAACAGCGCCTAAGTCTTCTGCGCATGATGTCATGTCTGAAGCTGTTGTTATTACAGAAAGCAAATCTGTTGCCTGCTTTTTCCAAAGCTTTTCATTTTCAGCTTCTGTTGTGTCGAATAATGTTTTTAATTTATTCTGCTCATCTTGATTTAGTGATTTCCAAGCTGTTGTTTCTGAATAGCTCCATGTCCTTACAAAATTATTTTCTGAAAGTTCTATGATTGTTCTGTCACGCCATTTTGCGGCAAGCGCATTTTTCACAGCGTCATCTTTTGCTTTGTCATTTGGATAAAATGTAAGTGAGTAAATATTTTTGTCATGCTCAATTTCTTTTTTAAAAAGCCAAAGCTCTTCATTGCCAATTCTATCTGCAACTTTTGAAAGAACATTGTGAGCCTCTTCATAGTTGCCAGTAATGTTTTGAATTAAATAAGTTGGAATGTGTGGTTTAGAAAGCCAGCGTATTCTGCCTTCGTCAAAACCAAGTGCGTTTAATTCTTTTGAAGTGAAAGTTTTGCAAGGCTCAGCGTGGCCTAAATATGCTGTAGTTTCATTTTCGTTCACTGCCCATATTCTAAAGAAGCCAAGCACGTGGTCAATTCTAAAAGCGGAATAATATTGAGAAGCGCATTTGATTCTGTCCTTCCACCAGCTGTAGTCGTCTGCTTCAAGGCGAGCCCAGTTGTAAGTAGGGAAGCCCCAGCTTTGTCCAAGAGGATTTTCTCCGTCTACAGGGGAGCCTGCGCGCAATGTGTGATTGAATAATTCTGGGTAAGACCAGCAGTCGCAACTGTCTTCGTTCATTAAGATAGGCAAGTCGCCCTTTAAAGTTATGCCCAGTGATTTTACATAGTCAGCAGCATCTTTAAATTGTTCAGCGGCTCTCATTTGGCACCACACAAAAAAGTTGTGGCTTGATTTTAAAGCTCTGTTGTTCCACCTAAGTTGTATTTGCTCGCGTGAAAGATGCTGCAAATTTTCAGACCACTCTTTCCAAGAAGCCTGCATTGCACTGTCTTTTAAATTTTTATAAACTGCATAAGAAACAACCCATTTGTTTTCTTTAACAAATTTATTTGTTTCCATTTCAAATTGTTGCGCGTAAGATTTTTCTGCAACTGCAGTAACAACTTTTGTTTTTGATTTTGAATCAGAAAGTGTTACTTTAGATTCAGAAAGAATTTGTTTTTCAATCCAAGAGTAAAGAAGGTGAAGTATTCTAATTTTTTCATTTAGAATTTTTTCATAGTCATATCTTCCGTGGTATTTGAATTCTTTTTTAAAAGTTTTGTATGCGCCTGAAAAAGCTTTGTTGCTTTTAAATGCTGCGTCAAATTCTGGAAGTGATTCAATTGAAATATATAGCGGGTGAAGTGCGAAGGCAGAAAGCCCGCTGTACGGAGACGATTGTGTGCCTGTGTCGTTCACAGGTAGAAGCTGAATAATTTTTAATCCTGCTTGTTTGCAAAAGTCTGCAAACTTTTTTAGAGCAGGAAATTCACCAACGGCAACGCTGTCTTTTGTGTAGAGAGCGCCAAGCGGAATAACAACACCAGTTTTTCTTTCCATAATATTTAAGATTATATCATATTTTTATTTACTTGTGTATTAAATAACAAAAGTTTAGACATAATTCAGAGTAATTTAAGAAATGTGTTTCCTTAAAATAATTATAAAACTACGCGGGATTGTAACGGTGGCAAAGCCAGTGCGGAGCACCGAAGGCGAAAGCCGTAGCCGCGGAAAGCCCGATGAAAAATAAAATTCCGGCTTGCCCGGCAGCTAGAAGAAAATGTTACGTCCAAAAATTAACAAACAAATCCAGAGTTCCAATGCCATACAGGAGTTGCAAGCTTGTTGCTGAACGGCTGCGTTTTGTTAAAGTCAGGAAGCCAATCTGTGTCTGTGCTCAAGTCCTGGTAAAAAAGATATTCAAAGTCGTACGCGTCAATCAAGTGGCGCAACTCTTTGTCCTCTTCTGAATTTACAAGGCGGTTTTGAAATGAAGAAAGTGAAGCGTTTCTATGTTCGCCTTCAGATTCAGTTTTGTTTTTAAAAGGAACTGGCGTGTACTGCGACATAAGCGAAATGCACGAACGAGAGTCAGCGTGTTTTTTTAACCAGTCTAAAGTTAGAATTGTGTCTTCCATTCTTCCTGGCAAAAACAAATGCCGTATGATTGTGCCGCTCATCATCTTTTCTTTTTTAACACCAGA
>Ga0172378_10004571_pt1 | contig 12946 bp, 11 predicted proteins | sample GrowelOW332metaG_FD_119755 | JGI IMG/M metagenome (GOLD analysis project Ga0172378, IMG submission 119755) | Groundwater microbial communities from an aquifer near a municipal landfill in Southern Ontario, Canada - Pumphouse #3_1 metaG | ecosystem: Environmental > Aquatic > Deep subsurface >...
TTAATATCAAGCAAAAGGTGAAGAAAGTTTATCAGTTTTGTATCGATTCTCAAGTGGATTTTATGGTAAAAGATAGATATGATGCATGAACTAGAGCCACACTTTTGTAAAGTCATCTATAATATTTTATTAATATTATTAATAATTTATAAAACTATCTAAAACATAAAGATTTTCTTTGTTTTAAGGAGTCATTTTCAAAATAAAAAGGCTGATTTAGCAAAATGTTTTTACTATATCAGCCTTATTTTTATCTTTCTATTTTTGAATGCCTCATAAAAGTTGAAACAATTAGAATTAAATTACAAATAAAGAATAAGATGAAGAAAGTTGCATAAATTGTTAGGTTTCCACCAAACCAATTTACTTTTGTAATCGCATCTGCCATTGGATAACCAGTTAAATACATTTGTCTTCCCGTACCAATACCAACTGCGGCAGTTGATAAAATAAGCATTACATCATTAATTTGTTTTTGTGAAACAAATGCCGAACCAATTTGAATTAATACTCCAATAAGAATCATAACAAAAGCTAATGTCTTTGAATAATCCTCAATTTTTAGAGCTCCTCCATCAACTATCATATAAACAATATCAATAATTAAGAGAGGAATTGCGGCACCTAATCCAAGAAAGAATCCTATACTACGATTTTCTATAAAATATTTTCTAATAAAATTCATAAATTAGTTCTCCTTCTTTTTGTTTTCATAAATGCTGAAGTATATAGCAACAGCTAATGATGCAACTGCTAATACACCCAAACTAATATCTACTGCATATATAGCCTTTTTCCAAGTTGGTGTCCATTCGACAATTTTTGTTTCCTTTGTTAAACCATTAATACAAAAATTATGGACCAATGTGTAGCAAAAATGCTTTGTAATTTCTCTTGCTCTTTGCCACATATATCCATCTTTATCTTTAATTAAGAGATTTTTCATTTCGTCTCCACGGGTATCATCGTTATTAAATTGATCAATACCAGCAGCCAAAGATTCTTTTGTATAAATATAATATCTAGAACCTTTTGAGGAATCAGTCATTGCTAAGCCTTTAAAACCCCATTCATTTCTTAATACTTGAGTCATAATTGCTTTCGATTGAGAAGTAACATTTAAACCACATCTTGCATTACTTGTCATTGTTCCTAAAGATCCCCCTTTAGTAAATGAACCTTCAAATCCTTTTAATGGTCCTTGACGGAAAGCTTGCTCTGTCATCATTGTTGAAGAGCCATTTCTCCAAACTTCTTGATCATTTGCGCAAAAATGTTTTACATAAGTTGTTAAACCCTTATCTTGAGCCGCTTTAGTTTGCACGCCACCAACTAAATAAGAAAGGACCATATCCTCTGAATAATATTCAAAATTTCTTCCGCCGTATGGAGTTCTATGCATATTTGCACCAAAGCCATAAACGCCATTTTGCTTGGTCCATATAGCATCTTCTGCCATAAATTGTCCTCTTTTAGCAATGAGTTCATTGTTAAAAGTTGAAGTAGAAACAGTAGTACAAACATGAGAATAACCACCATTTGCTTGAATGCCATCTGGTCCATCTGCTGCAGTTGTTGCAGGAATACCTAAGGCTGCGACTGCATCATTTCCAAATTTTTCACCAACAATTTTTGACATTTGTGATGGAGTAAATTGATTAATAAAAGTCTCCCATTTTGGATCATCGTAAGGAACATCCTTCATTTCAATAAATTTAATAGTAACATCTTGAGAATGAGTAAATGACGAAACGCTTGGGGCATCAGTTGGTTTTGTATATAAACTTCCCTCAATAATACGTTTCATTTCATCAGTGGCCGTTAAATTTGTATATCTTTTTGGATAAGTATTCCAGTCACTTCTAGTCAAATAAGTAACTTGATCCTCATCAAAATAATAATTGACGTCCATATCGTCAAATTGATTTGAAACAATTTCGCCAGTCTCACTTTTAGCATGAGTCGTGTTATCAAGTGTTGCTAAATTATCTTTTATAACTTTGCCTTCAACACCCATTACATCGTTTCCTTCAGCATCGATTAAACCAGTAACACTTCGTTTTGCAAGCACATTATTTAATGCATCATGAGCATCATCACCAATTGCAAAATAATAATCTCCGGCATCAAAAGTGTAACAACCAGTCAATGAAGTATCAGCTCCATTTGTGGCTTTATTATCATAAGTTGCGAATAAATAATCATCAGCAATAATGGATACTGTATCTTCTTCACCCTTAGCTAATTCTTTAGTTTTTCCATAGCCAATTAATTGAATAGCAGACTTTTCAGCTTGGCCATTTTCATAAGGAAGTTGAACATATAATTGAACAACATCTTTGGATTTTCCAGTATATGAAGACCCTGTTGCAACGCCGTTATTTCTAACTTTTACCGTTGCAGTGACTTGATGTGTTGTCTTATCCCAATTAATTGATTGCAATGTTTGAGAAAAATCAGCATATGATTTACCGCTTCCGAATGTATAAACCATTTCAGCTCCATAATCCCATGTAGATTCACCAGCATAAATACCTTTAGTTGATTTTGCGTTATTAATATTTAAGATTTGATCTTGATAACGAGTTTCGTAATATTTATATCCAGTATAAATTCCTTCTGCATAAATAAGATATTTATCTTGTCCAGAAGCATCGATATTTGTCCAAGTAAATCCACCATAATTTCTCATGGCTGGCGATGAAATTGAATTTGTTGCATAAGTGTCAACTGTTCTTCCTGAAGGATCAGCTTCACCCACAATAACATTAGCAACTCCGTCAAATCCAGTATAACCCGGGTACCCTACCCAAAGGATCGAATCAACACCAAGTGAAGCAAGTTCACCAATATCCATAGCATAGCCAGTATTTAAAATAACAATGATTTTACCGAATTTATTACTCGATTTAACCATGTTAATCAAATCTTTTTCTTCTTGATGAAGCGAAAGCATTGCTACTCCGCTACTATCAACTGGATCACCATTACTATCTGTAATGTTATCTTGATTTGAATCGCCACCTGCGGTCAAATCTTGTTGTTCGCCACCATATCTTCCTAGAACAACAACAGCCGCATCGTTATAATTTGATGAATAAGAAGATTGTAATTCTGATGTATAAAAACTAGCTGGGACTTCCCCAATATTTCCTCTTGATCTTGTTACAGTTGATGCCTTTAATGCATTGTAAACTGTATCATTAATTTTTACGCCTTTTGCTTTTAAAGCATCATAAAGGTTTGTTGCATCAGCAGCAGTTGTTGCCGATCCACCGCTTCCTCCGCGAAAAATATTATCGGCGGCAGTTCTTCCAAATAAGGTAATACTATTAGTCTTAGATAAAGGCAAAGCATTATTTTCGTTTCTAAATAAAACAGATCCTTCTTCTTGAGTTTGGATTTCATTAGCTTTTTCAGCAACTCTCATTGAGTTTACATCGTTATACGCACTTGGGTAATAATTTGCATCACCAGCAACGTCTTGTGTTGGTGGAGTTTCATTTAAAAATATATTAACTTGGCCTGAATTTTCAAAAGCTAAAATCGAGCCAAAAACACATAAGGATGTAACAGTTGCTAAAGAAGAAGTAATGCCTCTAAATAATCTTGATTTTTTCATATGATTTCTCCTTTTTAAAAATAGAAGCCCGCTAATAGCGCGCTTCTATTGCATTAATATTTATTATTCAGCAACAGTTGGGACAAAATAATCAAAAGTAAAATTGATCTTTGAAACTGAAACTGTTGTTTCAACAAAAGCATTTTCTTTTAAGTAATCTTCACCAGTTACTGTAATTGGATTTTCGCTCTCATCTTTTCTGTCTAATTTAGTATTCATATCTTCAGTCCAATTAGCTGAATCATAAAAATAATTATTAGATAAAGTCATAGAGCCAACTCCTAAGAATGTGTATCTTGTTGGAGCTGAAATTGTAACATCTAAAGTATCGGCATCTAAGCTATTATCAGCTGATGTAAATGTTCCGTAATATGTTTTAGTAAAGGCATCACGTGCGCTTCCTGTAGCACCATTGCCAACTTCTGGAAGAACTAATCCAGAATAGGTGGCTGAATTAACTGTAAAAATGTATGAACTATCAGAGTAAAGCTCTAATGACTCATATGAGAATGTAGTAATGTAATAATTATAATTAGGACGTACATTCATATAAGTAAGTTGAGATGGTGTAATATAAGCAGCATCTAACTTAGCAGCTGGTTCACTTGATCCACACGATACAAAAGCAGCTGTAGAAACGGCAATAAGACTTAAGACAAAAAAAGATTTAATGGTTTTCATAATTTAATAATCCTCCTAGAAAACTAAAAAAAGTATAATGCATGCGCTTACATTTCTCAATTCATCCTATTTAAACTAAGAAAAAGAGAGCGTAAATTAAACGCTCTCTCCTTTTTTACCTAAAATTTTTTTTAAATTTATTCGCTTTTATTGTCAGGCAAAGGCAAAAATATTGTTAATGTAAAAACTTGATTATTCAAAGATGTTGTTAAATTTCCGTTATACTCATCAATAATATATTTCATAGATTTGTAGCCATATCCATGGTTTGAACCATCATTTTTCGAACTTACAGGTGTTCCATTTTTAAATTTAACTCCACCACTTACATAATTTAATACTTCAATTACGGCAAAATTATTATTTTTATGAATATTTACATCAATAATCCTCTTTTCCTCTTCAACTTTAACACTAGCTTCATAAGCGTTATTTAATGCGTTAGACATAAGAGAATATAACTTTGTTGGTTCGACAAATTTCAAACATTCGCCATCCGCCATCACACTAAATCTAATTTTATTGTTCTGACACATTAATTGATGTTGATACAAAATAGCGTCCAAAGTATCGTTGGAAGTTTTAATTGTTGAATCATAGATGTCAGAAGCTTCTTTCAATTTAGCCAATTCTTCTTTAGTTATCTTAGTTTCAAGAGAATTTAACATATGCTTTAAATCATGACATTTTGCATTAATTACATCAATATTGCCCTGTAAAGTGGTTAATTGCATTTTTTCTTTATGCATCAGCTCTTGAATAATGTAAACATCTTTTTCTCTTTTTGATTCAGCAAATATTGTGGTTTGAAAGAACAAAATAAGCATACAAATGATAATCAAAAAAATCTTTGTCATTATTGCTAAACTCAAGCTTTCTTTTTCGTAGGATCTCGAAATAGGTGTTATAAAAGTGAGAATTATAACAGTTGTAATAGAAATAATAACAATATTTCTCTTTATTTTTTTGGTTAAAAAGAGATTTGTTCTGTTTCTCATTAAATATGCCAAAACAATAGTAAATATTAGATGAACAATAATATAAATCGTCCAATCACGAACATCATTCACATCGCTAAAAAAAGACATCGTTTCAAAATCGTTTTTTCCAAACAAATTTAAAGATAAAGAAAAGATTTTACCGACTAAAATTTCCCCAGTCATTAGTGCAGAGAAATTAAGCAAATAATCATATTTTTTCACATCATATAAAATAAAAATAAATAATAAGTAATAAGCCATTTGAATACCAGCATAAGTCAAATTAAATGGCACCTTAAAATCTATTAACCACCATCTTATAACCGCAGATATCATCATAAACGCAATGGTCATCACAAAAACAACTGCAAGTCTTAACCAAACTTTTTTCTTAAAAGGCACTTTAAAATTGAATATTAAACCAAAGCCTAATAGTTCAATATAGCCATATATACAAATTAAAACTTGTAGTCCGAGATTTTGATCACCAAATAGACTTATGATAAATTCTGCCATTCTTTACCTTCCCAATATAACATCACTTTTTGAACAAATACTTTTCTTTTTGGCTGAGAAATTTGTAGTTTCTCGCCATTTTTTAAGAATAAACTATAACCTTTATAATTATTTATATACATTAAATTTACCAAGAAACAATTATTGCATCTAGTAAAATTGGCACTTGCTAACTTTTCTTCGAGAGAAGTTAAGGTTACATAGGTGGGAAATTCACCTTTTGCCGTATGAACAACACACTGATGATTTCTTGTTTCAATATAGAATATTTCTGAAGAAGGAATGTTAAGTTTACTACCATTTGTATTTATCATTATCGAAATCGTTTCATTATGAACCCTCGTTAAGGCTCTTTGAAATTTTAAAGCAAATTCATAATAATTTAGAGGCTTAACAATAAAATCCAAAGCCTCGACTTCGTATCCTTTAATGGCATATTGCGCTAAAGATGTAATAAAAATGATAATGACTGTAGATGATAAAGCTCTTATTTTTTTAGCAGCAGTTATTCCGTCCATTGCTGGCGTACGAATATCTAAAAAAACAATATCATAATCATTAGAATATTTATCAACTAAATTTATAGGACTAGTAAAATAATTAACTGAAAATTCAAGATTATTCTCTCCTTGATATTTTTCAATGCATTCTTTTAATCTACTAGCATCCTCTACACTATCTTCAACCACACCGATTTTAATCATAGTAAATACCTCTTGATTACTTATAGCATAAATTAAAAAATCTAATAAAGAAATATCGTAAATTAAAAGAATAAAAGCGTAAATTAAGTAATCCTGATATAATTCATTATCAAATTTTTAAAATCTGTTGCATTCTTCAAATAAAAGAATACTTAACTATTTATTCACCATTAAATTAAATAATCCATTAGTGCAAAAAACTGCCATACAATTATTTTTTAAGCAATAAACGAGAGACATATATTTCTGGATAATGTTGATAAAAAATTGGTGCTTGTCTTCCAAGTGATGCCATATCTTTAACAGCTTGAATCGTTTCAACATTAACAGCATCTTCTGGTTTTTCTGAACCACTATAATTCATATAAAAGTTAACAACATCTTCATATAATGTAGCTACATTGGTTAATAAATCTCCATAAATTGATTTTTTCTCAACCCAATAATCTCTAGCTGTTTCTATAACGCTATAAATCGTAGTGACCGCGTCAAGTTGATCCATACTATCACTTAAGTCGAGAGTGTCAATGTGCGCTTTTATATCTTCAATTGTGGCATCTTCAACTGTGTTTTCACAACTTAAAATATTGTTAACATAAGAAAAATCATCGGTCAATCCCTCATCATTTGAGAATAAAGACTCCACAACTGGTTGAAGTTGTAAACCATAAGCTTCTCTCGTTGGAAAACTTTTAATAATCATAGATTTTATAGTATTTAGAACATCCGTATAGTCGTAAAGTCCGCTAAATGCGACTCCAGAAATCTTTAAAACAATTTCGTTAAATTTTTCTTTGTTGTCATAATTAATGGTAGGTACATAAATATTATTACCAGCGCAACTAAATCCCCAAGTATCGAATGGTACAAAAGTTGCGATATCACTATTATTTACTAGATTATGAATATTATTTAAACTTTGGTCTTTCTCGGTAGCTGTTGTATAAGCAGGCGTTGCAGCTGAATATGTATAAATATTATCTTCATCAATATTTTTATTTTGTCTTAATAAAATCGAAGTAATATCACTAACAGCGGCACCATAACGGCTAATGGCCTAGGCTCTTATGGGCCAATCGAAAACGGCAAAGTGATCAAGTATTTTGAGATGTTCTACGATATCCATACTAGCATTGACGATTATCATTTCTCGGCTTTATGGTGCATCAATGATGATTTTGATCATGATAATGTGGGAATTTGGTCGCTTTTTGTTGAAGAATTCACCGGCGATGTTCCTCAAACCAAAATTGATTCATGGAAAAACGGGATTACATTAAGATGATGTGCCTTAGTCTGACATTCAACCATATGGGGAAAAACAAATCGGAAAGCCTTTATCGCATTATTTCCGTTGTTTCTTGTTTGTTTAGTTGCGTGATCATAGACGGGGATGGGCATTTGTCAAAAGACAAAATGCTGGAACTGGTAGGATATTTGGAAAAAAATGATACAGAGAGAATCAAAATGATGTTTTCCGTCGCTGCCTTATCGAAGGTAAGCGATATCGATGATAAAAAAAGAGAATTGTGTAAACAAAATTCTAGAAACTGTAAGTCCTGGAAGAGAAATGGCTTAAGGGCTTTCATTCCGTATGACTTTTGATATGAGGTAAGGAAATTCGATATGGATTGTTCAAGCGAAATCTCGAAATACTGGCACTCTTTCTCGATTCTATGGAAAGCGGCGGATGACTACGATACGGACAATGGGGGTTGGCCACTGTATGTTAAAAAGTATCATAATCATAATCTTTTTCCAAAATTCCATGGCGAGTGAATAAACGGCATTAATATAGTATGGTAAAAAAGAAATATGTCATTGCTAGCTTTTTTGGCTTGTTATTAGTGACGGTTGTTATTGCTTTTCATTTCTCATTTGTGAAACCTTCATCCGAGTCTATTTTTGCGAACTCACAAACTTCTGTTGTAGAATTAAAGGCCAAATCAAATAATGATATTATTTCTTATGGTACTGCTGTGTATATTGGCGAAGGCGGAACTTTTGTATCAAATGCGCACATGGTCACTTATAAACAATCCGGTGTACACAAAGAGTTTGAAAACTTCTATATTAGGTTTTCATTTGAAAAAGATTACCGAGAAATCTCGATGATTAAATATGATCTTAAACTTGATATTTCGATACTAAAATTAGATAACTTTGAAAATAATCCAGGAAATCGAATTCAAATCGATGATACTTCGAAAGTATATTCAGGCTCTAAGGTTTACGCTATCGGTAATGGGATGAACCATGGAATAAGCATTTCTCAAGGTCTTATTAGCTTACCACGAATAAACATTGAATATGATGGAATTATTCATGAAATGATTCAATGTGACTTGACAATAAACGAAGGCAATGGTGGAGGAGCGTTGCTGAATCATAAAGAAAAACTAATCGGCATTACTACATTTAGGCTAAAGGATTATACCGGAAATATAATTTATGGCATTGCATATTGCATTCCGATAAATACTGTGATGACCTACCATCGCCGTTGTAGTGGCCGTAGGCACAATCTACTGCATATTCCTTGGAGTCAAAATCTCTAAGGCTGATGAGCAGAACAGCAGAGAAAAAGCGAAGAAGGACTTATTAGGAGCAATCGTCGGATTCGTAATCATATTCGTTCTGATCCTAGCTCTAAAGATTGCTGTACCTATCCTTGAGAACTGGGTACAGAGCCAAATGTAGGAGGTGAAGCCCAATGATACTCGGTGAGTTAATCGAAGCCTTGAAGGATATGTTCTTCAGCTTCCTATATACATGCTTTATGTTCATCTGCAAGCTCATCGACTTCATAAAGGACATCTTCTACATGCTGTGCGGAATTGATCCGGTTGAGGTAAACGGAGAGCCTGGAGACCTGCTTTCTACACTCATCCAATCAGATGCAATAAAGAGAACATTTCTGACCATATTCATTATCGGAATTATTCTTCTAGTTGCGTTCACAATAATCGCTATCGTCAAAGCAAATTACCAAGAAAAACAGAACTGGCTAAGCGTTCTGAAAAAGAGCGGGCAAAGTTTCATCATTGCGGTGTTAATTCACAGTCCTTGCAAGAATTGTGCTTACAAACACAGAAATGAGTTCAATAAACATAGCCATGAACACTTATGGAGGGGCAACACACGCAACAATCGGTGCAGACAGTTTCACTGGATCAAACAAGGACGAAACAATAGCCAAGTTCATCTCTGGCGAACTTGATTACGGGAATATCGATTTAGTGAAGAGCTACTTCAACATCCAATCAATGAATTACCTGATCGGGATTCTGGGTGGCTTCGTAATGCTTGTGATGTTTGTTCTATCGAGCATCACATTCGTTCAGAGAATATTCGACATCATTCTCCTATACATAGTCAGCCCAGTTTCAATTTCAACCATATCTCTTGATGAGGGAAATAGATTCAAGGTTTGGAAGGATACGATGATAGGAAAATCTTATCAGCTTACGGAATCATCATTGTCATGAATCTATTCTTCCTTATCATCCCGCAAGTTTACCAAATCAGGTTCTTCGAGAACGATTTCCAAAACGGTGTAGTTGATGTCTTGTTCTTAATCGGAGGTAGTTTCGCAGTTACAAAGGCCAGCGACATTATTGCAAGGCTATGTGGAGCAGAATCCGGAAGGAATGAGTTTGCATCAATGGTCTACAACATGAGAAGCGGAATGGCTCTTGCTCACTCAGTAAATAGCAATGTTGGCGGAGCGATTGGGAAATTTGTTGGGGGCAGTGCCTACACGAAAAGTAGATCCAAAGGTTCTACAAGACTTAAATCACTTCAAAGTTCAGCTTCTGGAAATGTCAACCGAAGGAAGATTGATCCATCTAAACAAAAGAAGCAGAACAAAGCCCAAAAGGTTCTCGGAGGGGTTACAAGGTTTGCCACGATGCCGGCTGGCATGATTCACGACATTTCTCAAGGCGGCGTAATTGCAATGGGTAAAAATTTCATGCCACGTCTAAAGAGCGCACTACATGGAAACTCTGTGTTAAGCCATGCTGACGAAATCAAGAAACGTAAGCCTGACCCTAAAGCAAAAACCAAAGCCAAAGGCGGAAGCAAAGGGATCGAAACTAAGAAGCCTAAAAAAACTAATGGAGTGATGAGAAAAGATGATTCAGAAAGAAAGACAATTGGTGGAAAGCCAATAAGAGGAGGTAGGAAATGAGGATAATTTCTAAAAACAGCAGGGTTAAAGTTACTTTCTATAAAGGAATAACAATAGCCGATATGGTTATTGGTTTGGTTTCTCTAGCTTTAATAGCCCTTACCTTATCCAGCAACTTCTCCTTCAGGTTCTATTTAGCTACAGGAGTCCTCTGCTTAGCAATAGTTCTTTATCTTCCTCTAGGAGACGGAAGGCTCTATATCGAGATATGGCACCTATTCAGATACCTATTCTCGAAGAATAAATACACGGTCGAATCATCGACACTAATCCCCTACAAAGAAATCAAAGACTCGGTCATCTACGAAAAAGACGGAAGTGCGTTAGGGGCAATTGAGATCATGCCTATCAATTTCAAGATATTAGACCAGGCTGGGCAGGATGAGCTTATTGACGACTGCTTTGCCAGGATTCTCAACTCCGTGTCCGATGATGAAGAATGGTCTTTGATAAAGCTGGAGCTTCCTTTGATTCTTGATAAAAACATGAAGAATGAGATGAAAAGGATTGATAGGCTAAACGAACTAAAGCACGAAGGCAAACTATCCGATCACGAGTTTATGGCTAGGTGCGATTTGATTCCGTCCAATCAAATTTTCTTCTCCATGAACAAGAGCTGTTCCTTTATCTAGTCTTTCATAGATTAATAATGAATAGGCACCCTTTAGTGCTGAGCCAAAAGTCAGTAATATTTTGAGTTTCATAAGAACATTCTCCCATTCTTTCAATAGCATATCATAAAAACACTTGTTATTTTTGATCTTTTTTACCAAGTCGTTTTCTCCAGAATTTCTGCTTAGAACATTTCTAAGGTCGGGCATGCGGTACTTTGACTTCAAAGCGATTTCGCTGACTGGGGAGCCCAATAGCAATAGTTCGCTGTATTTTATCTTCTTCCAAGTCTTTCCGGTATTTTATATGAAAAAAAGATCGTGATATAAGTCAAATATTTGTTCTTTGGAACAAAAATATTCAGTTAAAATATATTATATCTTTCATTGATTTATCCATATCTTTCGTTATCAAAGAAGATGATTAAGTTGATGAGAACAATACTTTTAGTAATAAAGGTATTTATTACTAAAAGTGTAGAAAACAATTAAGTAAAAATATCACTATTATAATTAGAATGATGTTATTTCTTTATGATATCGTGTTAAATTCCAAGAAGGAGTTCAGTTAAAAATCTTAGCAGTGGCAGCTTCTTTATAAGTTGCTGGATTTCGTTTGTAACATCGTAAATCTAAGCAGGTATTTTATAATAAAACATTAAAATCTATTCTGAAAGTATGGATGATGATTCTAAATCCGAAGCTTCAGCAATGTTATCAATCATGCACTAAAAAGTAGTAATCAGTCTCTTGTTTCAATGTACCCAAGCAGACTGAAGATTCTTCAATATGGTAGACTCCTATGGAAAGAAGCAAAGATGGACTTATTCACAGTTATCAGCAATCATAGAGATTGAGTCTCAGTCAAGTTTTTCCAGAATCTTGATATAAAAGAGCAACCAGGTATGGAATCCCTACAATCGTAAAAGATTATATAAAAGTTGTGTTTGATATTGCCGATAAATATATCAATGCGGTAATTTCAGTTAATTCGGAAATCCTAAACCCCTTTGTCTACTATAAAATCGTTATAAGTGGCTTCATATTTAGTCTCATATATTCCATCATTATTCTATCTGTTTCAGTTTCAAGAAGACCAACAAGAACATTGATGGTCACATTTTCAGTTCAATTTTTGTAAGCATAGAGACCCTTCTAGATATTATTAAAAGAATAATCGGAATCGGCGACATTATTTTCTTATAGGATAGTACTATTAACCGAATTATCAGTTACAACAATGATTCTACTTTTTTCAAGATAGTGACTAATGTTTGTTCTATCTAACTTGAAAAAAATGGTCATATTTAGAACATACGCAATATTTGTGTTACTAAAAGCACATGGTCTGAATTAATGGCAGCACATTTAATTCTATGACCAGTTAGCAATGAATGGACATTATTATCTAGCTAAACTATTTTCTTCATTTGTGTTTAATCATATCTAAAGAAAATCTTCTCACAGCACCTTTGGTCTTCATAGACAAACACAAACCTGAATTTGTCTTTCGTTTTTTCTTTAACGGCCTTCAACTGATTGTCCTGAAACAAATAAGATATTCCATCTTCAAAAACAGAACCGACAATGGAGTTTGCAAAAACAAACCGATAGTTATGATCATCTTTGAAGGAATCAAA
>Ga0172378_10004573_pt1 | contig 12942 bp, 12 predicted proteins | sample GrowelOW332metaG_FD_119755 | JGI IMG/M metagenome (GOLD analysis project Ga0172378, IMG submission 119755) | Groundwater microbial communities from an aquifer near a municipal landfill in Southern Ontario, Canada - Pumphouse #3_1 metaG | ecosystem: Environmental > Aquatic > Deep subsurface >...
CTCCATGACTCGCTTCATCCAAACATCCATCGGGCATACCTCGTAGCGTCCAAGTCCATAGAGCAAGGTGCAGTCTGCAACCTTCGGCCCCACCCCGTATATGGTCATCAGGGCCTTCCTGGCTTCCTCTGTGCTCATTGTCGACAGGGCCTTCAGATCCAGCTTGCCCTGAGCTATGCTCGCAGCTCCACAGTAAAGATACTTGTCCCTAAAGCCCAGTCCTATGGTGCACAGAAAGTCCTTGCACTGGACTATTTCCTCTGCACTAGGAAAGCCAGAGCCCCTGCAAAGGCGCTCCACCATGCCTCTTATGCGCTTTATGTTGTTGTTCTGCGACAGGATGAAGGATCCAAGGGTCTCCCAGGGATCCTGGGACAGGATCCTAATCTGGCCGACGGCATCCATAGCCTTGTCCAGAATCTCAAAGCGCCCCCTGAGATCGCTCTCTATGGCCTCATAATCCCTGTCAAAGGAGAAGTAATGATGCCAGAAGGGATCGTCCTCAAGAGCTCTCTGGTCGCATTGGCGTGTGTGAAGCCTATGCTCGGAGCCCTTGATTCCAGCGATCCCATTCCAGTATCCATCCTGGTCCTGGGAAAAGCGGAAGCACTGGCCGCAGGAAAGCGTGACAGCAAGATTCATTGCTCAAACACCCTCTCTATCCTGTCGTGGGCCTTCAGGGCATCAGCCAGGCTTCGCGAGGCCTTGTCTGAGGGCACAATGAACCGATCCAGCACGGTGCAGGGGCTTGAGCCTAGCAGCACCACCTCATCGGCAAGCCTGCCAGCCTGCAGCCCATCGTGGGTGACAAATATGGCGGTCCTTGGGCTTTTCTGGTACATGGCAAGAAAATCCTTCATGATGGAGTCCACAAGCCTGGAGTCCAGGCTTGAGAAGGGCTCATCCATCAGCAGGACCTTCGCTGGGAGGCAGAAAGCCCTTGCCAAGGCTACGCGCTGACGCTGGCCTCCGGACAGATGGCTTGGATAGCTGTCCAGCTTGTCCCCAAGCCTCATCATCTCTAGGCTCTCTATGGCCCTGGCTCTTCGCTCCAGAGGGCTTTCCACCAGGGTCTCAAGGACTATCTCGACATTCTCCAAGGCTGTCTTCCAAGGCAGGAGCCTTGGCTCCTGGAAGATGAACAAGGCTCCATCGGAGGCCTCGATTGTGCCCTTGTCGGCCTTTTCCAGTCCGCTTATCATGTTAAGCAGCGTTGTCTTCCCGCAGCCTGACGGTCCCATGAGAGCTGTAATGCGTCTGTCCCTTATGCTCAGGGAGAAATCCTTGAAGACCTCAAGGCTGCCAAAGCTCTTAAATAGCCCTCTTATCTCCATGATGCCTTCCTTTTGAGCAGGATCTCAAAGATCCCATCGCTTAGGGCGGTGAGAAGCACCGCGGCCATCGTCCAGGCAAGGACCCGGGAGGTCTCAAGCTGCACCTGGGCTAGCTGGATCCGGGAACCCACTCCAAGGCCTGGAACGGTGAGAACCTCGCTGGCTATTACAGCCTTCCATATCACAGACAGCGCCTGCCTGGAGCCAACTATCAGATAAGGCTCGAGAGAAGGAATGACAAAGTGCCTCAGCCTTCTCTTGCCTGTTATTCCATAGACAAGGCACATCTGCTCAAGCTGAGGATCCAGGCTCTCCAGGGCGCTGAAGACCTGGGTGTACATTATGGGAAAGCCCATAAGAAAGGCGCTGAATACTGGAACTGCAGCCGAGGAGAACCAGATGAAGGCAAGCAGTATTATGCTCATCACCGGCACAGCCTTGGACAGAAGCAGCAAGGGCCTCAGGGCCACCGAGACCCACTTATAGAGATGGCTGGCCACAGCCAGGGCAATCGACACTGCAGCTATGAGAGCAAAGCTCTCTGCTCCTCGAAGAAGCGTAGAGCCCAGGTTGAGAAGGAAGGCCTTTGACCTGATGACAGACCAAGCCTCCTTGACTATATCAAGAAGGCTTGGCACCAGCACTGCTGAATCGACTGCCATGCTCAAGGCCTGCCACAAGGCCAGAAGGCCAAGGCAGCTGAGGGCAAAGACAATCCTCTCTCTTCTCTTGCTCATTGTCTAATAGAAGAACCCGTCATCAATCCTCTTGGATCCGATGGCCTGAGGAGCAAGCTCCAAAAGCACGTCGCAATAGGACATGATCTGCTCTTTGGCTTGTGATGCGCCGACATAGACCAGCCTGCAATTGGGTATTGCAGCCTGGGCCAGGGCAGCCTTCATGATTCCAAGCTCCTCAATCCTCTTTCCGGCCTGCGCGGGATCGCTGAGCACCTTCTCCACCGATGCCTTATAGGAGGCAGCAGCATCAAGCACTGAGACAGGACGGCTCTGAAGGGCCTTCTCGCTTGCAACCAGGATGCTCATCGGATAGGTGCTCTGGCCTGTAAGGGCTTTCCAGTCATCGTTCATGTCGCGCACTATGTAGGCATCCTTGCTGGAGTTGAGGATCATTGTCACAAAAGGCTCCGGCAAAAGCGCATAGGAGGCCTTCTTGGCTATGATCATCTGGGCCAGCTGGGCTGGAGCTGCTACAGAGCGCTCTATGGTGTAGTCCTTGCAGAAAAGCATGGCAAAATGATCTGGGGTGCCGCCGGCTCCTGGAACATAGACAGTCTTGTCCTCTGGGCTGGATCCGCTGCATACCAGGCTCAGCATGCCCTCTCCCACTACAGCCAGGGCCTTGATCTTGACGCCCTTGCTATAAAGGTTCATTGCAGTGTTTGCAGGCAGGCAGGCCATATCCAGCTCCCCGCTTGCAAGCCTTGACACGGCTTCATTCGGGGAAGGATAGACGACCAGGTCAACACCCTCGATCATGGCGCTGGAAAATCCAGTAGGCCCCTGCATGACAGCCAGGCTTAGGTTCTGGCTCTCCTCGACCTGGCCCTGGGCAAAGCACAGGGACAGTGAAACAATCATCAATAGGGCAGTTAAGAGTATTCTTTTCAAATTTCAGCCTCCTATATCGCCTTGACCCTGAAGAACCTCTTCTTTCCAGCCTTCAGCATCAGACATCCATCTTCATCAAGCCAGGAAGAGTCTATCCTGGCTGCTACATCGCTTATCTTGCTGTCGTTTATCACCGCACCGCCTTCCTGTATCAGGCGCCTGGCCTCGCTCTTGGTCTTGCAAAGAGCTGTGGATGCAAAGACATCGACGGCTAGTGCACCCTCACCTTCGAAAAGGTCCTTGGAAAGCTCGGCTGTAGGCACATGCTCAAGGTTTCCGCCCTCTCCTCCAAAGGCAGCCTTTGCTGCGCTGCGAGCCTGCTGGGCAGCTTCTTCGGAGTGGAGAAGCTTGGTCACCTCGTAGGCAAGGCGCTCCTTGGCCTCATTTGGATTCACGTTCCTGTAGCTCTCGATCTCCTCGAGAGGCAGGAAGGTGAAGAGCTTCATGAACTTAAGCACATCGTCGTCAGTGACGTTTCTCCAGTACTGGTAGAAGTCATAGACGCTGCAGAGCTCCGGATCAAGGAATATGGCGCCCTTCTCGCTCTTGCCCATCTTCTTTCCATCGCTTCTTGTGATGAGATTGAAGGTCAGGCCGTAGCACTCCTTTTCATCCATCTTGCGGATCAGGTCAATGCCGGCGACGATGTTGCCCCACTGGTCATCTCCTCCAATCTGCAGCCTGGCGCCCTCTGCTCTGGAGAGCATCAGAAAATCGTAGGACTGAAGAAGCTGGTAGTTGAACTCGATGAAGGACAGGCCTCTCTCAAGACGCTGCTTGTAGCTCTCGAAGGTCAGCATCCTGTTGACGGAGAACTGAGAGCCGATCTCGCGCAGAAAATCTATGTAGTTCAGCTTCAGCAGCCAGTCAGCGTTGTTGCGCATGATGGCCTTGCCAAGCCCAGGGGCTGGAGTCTCGGAGAAGTCGATGATCTTGGACAGCTGGTCCTTGAGATGGACGCTGTTCTCCTTGACCTGATCGGCGGTGAGCATCTTGCGCATCTCGGTCTTGCCTGAGGGATCTCCAATCATGGCTGTTCCAGCGCCTACCAGGGCGATGGGCTGATGGCCTGCTTCCTGAAGATGGTGCATTGCAAAGAACGGGACCATGTGGCCTATATGGAGGCTGCGTCCGGTGGGATCTACCCCGAGGTAGAACTTAACCGGACCCTTGTCCATAAGGTCGCTGAGTGCATCAATGTCCGTGCATGCCTTCAAGAAGCCTCGATCTGTGAGCAACTGCAGTGTCTTGTTCATAATCTAGCTCCTCTTGTATGTCTTGCTTGCCTTGTGAATCTCGCTTACGATCTGATCTACGGGGATGCGGATCTGCTGCATGCTGTCGCGCATCCTGAGTGTGACGGTGTTGTCCTTGAGAGTGTCATAGTCGACAGTCACGCAATAAGGTGTGCCGATCTCATCCATTCTCCTGTAGCGTCTGCCGATGGCTCCGCTCTGATCGAAGAATGTGGTGAAGTCCTCCCTGAGCTCGTGCTCAAGCTTTTCAGCATACTCTCCGATTCCATCCTTCTTGACCAGTGGAAGAACTGCAACCATGATCGGTGCAATGAGAGGATGGAAATGAAGCACGGTTCTTGTGTCGCCTTCTGGGGTCGGCTCCTCGTCATAGGCATCGCTGAGTGCCATCAGCACATTGCGGGTGAGTCCTGCAGAGGTCTCGACGACGTATGGGATATAGCGCTCATTGGTCTCAGGATCCAGGTATGTCATGTCCTTGCCGGAGAACTTCTGATGCTGGGTCAGGTCGTAGTCGGTCCTGCTGTGCACGCCCTCAAGCTCCTGCCATCCCATTGGGAAGAGGTACTGGATGTCGTAGGCATCCTTGGCGTAGAAGGCCAGCTCGTCTGGACCGTGCTGGTGCCAACGCAGGCAATCCAGCCTGATTCCCATCTTGCCGTAGAAGGCCATTCTCTGCTCTCTCCAGTACGGGAACCACTGCTCGTCGGTGCCCGGCTTGCAGAAGAACTGCATCTCCATCTGCTCAAACTCGCAGGAGCGGAAGATGAAGTTCTTGGTGGTGATCTCATTGCGGAAGGACTTGCCGACCTGGGCTATGCCGAAGGGGACCTTTACCCTTGAGGACTGGACAACGTTCTTGAAGTTGACGTAGATGCCCTGTGCTGTCTCTGGGCGAAGGTATATGGTGCTTGCGCTGTCTGCATCAGGCCCGATGTGGGTTGCAAACATCAGGTTGAAGTTCCTAGGCTCAGTGAAGGTGCCCTTGTTGCCGCAATTCGGGCAGGGGGCATTGAGGTCGATCTGATCAGCGCGGAAGCGTGCCTTGCAGACCTTGCAGTCCACCATCGGGTCAGTGAAGTTGGAGACATGTCCGCTGGCTTCCCAGACTCTGGAATGCATGAGAATCGAGGCATCCAGGCCGACGATGTCATCGTGCAGCTGGGTCATTTCCTTCCACCAGAAGTCCCTGATGTTGTTCTTAAGCTCGACTCCAAGCGGGCCGTAGTCGTAGGCTCCATTAAGGCCTCCGTAAATCTCGCTTGACTGAAAGATGAAGCCTCTGCGCTTGCAGAGGGAAACGAGCTTGTCCATGGTAACCTGTGCCATTATTTATTCTCCTCCAGAACCTTGATGGATCTCTGGATCCTCTCAAAGGACTTGTCATAGCCAAGAGCCCTTATGCAATCAAAAAGCGGGGGGCTCACCGTGCTTCCTGTAATGCTCACCCTTATGGGCATGAACACGCCATTGACCTTCAGGCCAAGCTCCAGGGCAAGATTGCTGAGCTTCTCCTCAATCTGGCTCTCAGGCTCTCCGCTCTCAAGGCCCTGCCTGAGCACCGGATAGGCCTTGGACAGGGCAAGATAGGTGGACTGTGCATCCTGGCCCTTGGGCAGAAGGGACTCAAGGCTGGGCTCTCCTGGATCCTTGAAGAGGAAGCTGACCATGGGGCCGATATCGCCAAGAAGCCTTAGGCGCTCCTTTACCAGCGGTGCAACCCTAAGAGCGGCCTCGAGCTTGTCGGGTGCCTGGTCGAGAAGGCCCGCCTTCTCCATGAACGGGACAAGCAGCCTTGCAAGCTCCTCATCGGTCTTCAGCCTTATGTACTGGCCATTGAACCAGTCAAGCTTCTTGTAGTCGAAGACGCCTGGGGCCTTGTTGATCTTCTCCAGCGTGAATACCTGGGAAAGCTCTTCCTTGCTGAAGAACTCTCTCTGTCCGTCAAAGGACCAGCCTACAAGGCTCACATAGTTGAGAAGAGCCTCCGGCAGATAGCCCTGCTCGCGGAAATCCCTGACAGATGTGGAGCCATGGCGCTTTGACAGCTTCTTGCCGTCCTTGCCCATGACCATCGGAAGATGGCAATACATAGGAGGCTCCCAGCCAAAGGCCTGGTAGAGCAGTATGTGCAGCGGACCGGAGGGTATCCACTCCTGGGCTCTCATTATGTGAGTCACGCCCATGAGGTGGTCATCGATGACGTTGGCCAGGTGGTAGGTTGGAAATCCATCGCTCTTCAGAAGCACTGGATCGGGTGATACATCGCTGTTCTTGCGGGTTATGTCGCCCATAAGCACATCGTGGAAGGTCGTCTTGCCTTCCATTGGCACCTTGAGCCTGATGACATGAGGGATTCCGGCCTTCTCGTTGGCCTCTATCTGCTCGCTGGTCAGGTTGCGGCAATGCCTGTCGTAGCCCTGCTCCTCGCTCTTGGCCTCGGTCTGGGCTGACCGAAGGCTCTCAAGGCGCTCCTCGGTGCAGTAGCAGTAATAGGCCTTGCCGTCCTTGACAAGCTGCTCGGCGTACTTCTTGTAGAGCTCAAAGCGCTCGCTTTGCACATAAGGGCCAAAAGGGCCTCCAACGCGAGGGCCTTCGTCATAGTCGATTCCAAGCCAGTCAAGGGTGTCATAAAGGTCCTGCAGCGCCTCATCCGTATAGCGGGTGCGGTCAGTGTCCTCGACACGAAGGATGAACTTGCCCTGGTTTGCCCGGGCAAAGAAATAGTTATAAAGCGCTGTTCTCACTCCACCGATATGCTGCAGTCCGGTGGGAGAAGGAGCATAGCGAACTCGAACTTCCATGTTAACTCCAATTTCAACTTATGCATTATATAGAAAACAGCAATTAAGCTCAACAGGGACCGAGAAATCTGCTTATTGGAAAAAGGGCAGGCATTCGCTGCAAAGGTCCTAGGAGCGGGCCTGACGGACCAGGCTGAGGTCACAGTCCTCTCATCTTGTTCAGCAGGTCTATCCTGGAGCGGACTCCAGTCTTCTGGAAGATGTTGGCAAGGTGATTGTTGACAGTGTTGACAGAGATGCCAAGAGCCTGGGCTATCTCCTTGTTGGTCTGCCCTCCCTCCACCAGCTTGACGACCTCGAACTCGCGCTCGCTTATCTTGAAGCTGGAAGCCTTGTCGAAGGTGATTGCAATGCTGTTCTCATGCTCCTTGCTCACCGAGGAGAAGTAGTTGAAGAAGTAGGTGACCATGATGATCGAGAAGGCCAGGTAATACAGCGAATAGCTTGAGAACTCGAACTCCGGGAAGATTATGGCAAGGATGCTGACAGGTATCATGGAAAGGCTTACGATGTTGAAGACAAGAAGGAAGCTTCTTGTAAGCTTGTCCTCGATGCGCTTGAGATTGCTCCAGATCGAGGCTACGCAGCTGAAGTACAGGCAGCCTACAAGAATCGAGATGCCAAGCTGAAGGCTAGCTACCTTGAAGATCATGTCAAGCACCGTCAAGGCCACATAGAGCGCGCTCACCAGCACCAGGGGAATCAGGGCCCATCTCTTAAGGGGCTGGGACACCAGCTGGCTGATGGCCCAGGGGAAGACGACTATGAAATAAGCCAGGACTCCAGTAAGGATTCCCCTTACCACAAGGACAAGGGTCATGTTGCCTGAGAAAAGCCTGGCATACTGCATCAGCAGCCCCAGCACCATCACCCCTACAAGCACAGCCTGCAAGGGCACGATGTACTTGGACCACTTTGTCTTGACAGTGGCCGAATAGAGAATGGCCAGGGCCAGCGCCATCGCCCCGGTTGCAAAGGAAGCAAGGTATATAATGAGCACGATGTAGCTCATAGCTATTTCTTGGCCAGGGTCTTCTGGTTGTGCGTTATGTCCGCGCTTCCACATACCCTGTTGATCTCGGTGTAAAGATCCATCATGTTGGATGCCGGAATCCCTGTCTTAGCAACAGAGATCCTGTTGTAGGCGCTGAGATTCGCAAGAGCCTTGGAGAAGGAGGAGAAGAGCTTGAGATGGAAGTTCTGGCCCTCAGTGCTGAAGTACTCTGCATCTTCCCTGAAGCCCGGAAACACCTTGGAAAGTGCATCATTGAACACCTCTGGCTTGGAGACATAGCTCTCCAGGGTCTTGAAGTGCATGTAGAACCACATGGCCAGCGATGGTATCGTCCAGATCAGGTGCATCCTCTTCTTCTCAGCCACAAGAGAGGCTGCCTTGATGTCCTCTACGCTCAGAGCCTCAAAATCAGCATAGGCGAAGAAGATGTAGACGCTCTGGAACTTGCCTGCAGTGCGGCTCTTGGTTGCAAAGCTGATGAGGTCCATTATTGATGATGCCTTGCTTGAGCACTTGACTGTCAGGCTTGTGTACCTGCAGTCCTTCTTCATCTGGTCGAAATAGGCCTGCTCAAAGCCTGTGGCGGTGACCAGAAGCATGGCCTCTCTTGGCTCAACAGTTATTCTAGCTCTTTTCATTTACTTTACCTCCTCGTCGCTGAAGGAAAACTCGCTGACTATCGGCAAGGCGCCGAAGGAGCCATTCTCATACATGAGCCTGGCCTTGTCCTTGTATGCGCTGTACTTGAACTGGCAAAGGGAGAAGAACTGGGAGGCTCCCTTGCTGTCCTTCTGGGCGAACCAGATGCCGTCGCGCCTGAATAGGCCTTCCTCAAGAAGAGCTGGGTTGCAGTCAACGCAGATGAGCTGGCTGCGGCCCTTGGAGCTTTTCTCGAATATCTTGACGATATGGCTTAGCACATTGGGATGCAGGAACATCCCGAAATCGTCCACAAGCATCACTCTCTGGCTTGTGAAAGCCTCAAAGAAGGATACCGCTATGACGCAGAGCCTTCGCAGCGAAAGGCTCTCGCTCATGAACTTGGCGCTGTAGTGCTGGGTGACATTGGTATGGATGAAATAGACTGCATTGTCCTTTACGACAACGTTTCTTATGTCCGTGATGTCGACAGACCAGAGGAAGTCAACAAGCTGCTTGACCCAGAGCGGATGAGCTTCAAGGGTGCTTGCCAAGTAGTCTGCGCTGGCGCTGGCAGCCCCCATGGGCATGATATAGAGCGTCTCGTTGAACCACTTGTACAGCTCGCCGCAGGTTATGCCGCCCTTGGCAGCAGCCCAGGCCAGGAAGCTATGGGTGGCAGGGATCTTCTTCTCTGTCTTCTTCTTCTCGCCTCTGTACAGCTTGCCATAGCGGTAGGCATATACAGGCTCCTCGTCCAGCGATGGGGTGACCTGGCGGTCGAACATCATCTTCCTGGTGTTGCCGAAGCTGTAGGTCAGGTTCTCCTGGAAGACCTGCTTGCTGTCTGCAACCAGGGTGTAGATGGCCACTATGGGCTGGCCGTCCTTAGTGACGTTGTCAAGAAGGACCTTGATGGAGATCTCGCAAGGGCTTCCCTTGACCTCTGAATAGGCGAAGAAGTTTCCTGCAAAGAAGCGGGCTAGAGGATTCTCCATGTCGGAGGGTGCTGTGATGATGCCCTTAAGGGCTTCAAGAGCTCTTACAAAGGTGCTCTTTCCAGCTCCGTTGGGCCCGATGATTGCTGTTGACTTCAAGACCTTCCAGCTTGCGCTTGTCTGATAGGTCCTCTCGACCGGCAGCCTGGAATCATTGAGGGCGACAAAGCTGATTGTCTGAGGTTCCTTGACTGACCGAAAATTCGCCACGGTCATCTCTATAAGCATAAATATCCTCCTAGCTGAAAGCTACGCTATATCATCATCGCTGCAAAGGCTTGCGGCAATATTCTCCATTCGATCGGCGACAAGGGCTTCCTTGTCAAGGATCCTCGACAGAAGAGACGGTGCATCCAGCTTGCCGTGATTGTCAGTGACTATCATGTCCACAATCTCTGCATCCAGGAATTCCTTGACCCTCTTGCTGCCATAGTCCTCTGCGTTTACCTGAAGATAGCATCCAAGGCTCTGCATATCCGCCATAGCCTTGCTTCGAAGCCCCAGCCACTCGTATCTCTCGACGTGGGCCACCCATATATCCAGGCCCTGGCTCTTCAGGCTCATCAGCCGTGCCTTGAGGTTCATTGGCTCCAGCTTGTAGGAGAACTCCACCAGGGCATAGCGGGAGGCAATCGGCATGCATTGAAGCTCCATCTGGCTGCCCACATAGAGCTCGCTTCCCAGATATGTCTGAAGCCCAAGCTCCCTTGCATCCTCCCTGGCTGTTCGATAGTGCTCCCTTATGTTCTCGATCTTGGTGTGCACTGTAGGGTGGAAAAGGTGGGGAGTCAGGCAAATGCCTCCGAATCCTGCTGCCTTGTAGCGCTTGAAGATCTCAATCATGCGCACTCTCTCCTGGACGCCATGATCGACGTCGTAAAGCAAATGTGAATGGAAATCAAATAATGCCATGCCAGCAAACCTCGCTGGCCATTATAGGATAAGTCAAGCAAAATGTGAAGAAGCTTTAGAGATGTTTGTTTCAGGACATCAAATGAGGCAAAAGACAAAGAAAAAGCAAGCAAAGCCATCATTTGATGCCCTGCTTGCTTTATAATCTCCTAGATTATTAGATATTATTCCAAATCTAAGCTATCAATTGCCAAAAATCTGGTAGATCTGAGTCTGGAAGCTGTCAGAAGTGGAGAGCTCGTCCTTCCCTGCCACCTGGGATTCAGCCTTCTTCTGGCGAGCCATGGACGACTCTATGCTGGAGGCCAGGCTCTGGAGGCTGCTTGTCCAGGAGGAGTTCAAGCCAGTCTGGACAAGCTTGTAGGCTCCCTCTATGTCTCCCATAGCCCACTGAAGCAGGGCAGCGTTGTAGAGGGCATCTGGGTTTCTTTCCTTGTCCCAGAGATGCATGAACAGGTTCTTTGCTCCCTGATAGCTGCCACGGTCGGAAAGCTTGTAGGCTTCCTTGATGCCCTTTATCTCCAGAAGCTCATAGGACTCGCTTCCCTGGTAGGGAGCGAGCTTCTGGCAAAGCGTCTTCATGCTGGAGGCGAAGAACTCATTGTACCAGTCCTTTGGAACGCTTGAGGACAGGTAGTAGGACCTGAACACAGGCTGCTTGGAGTAGTCAGGATCGCCCTTGCTGGTCAGCGGGAACAGGCTGTCTGCAACCTTGATCTCCCTGTCGCCCTTGCTGGTGAAGGTCCCAGAGCTCACAACCGCAGCTGTATCCACAGCAAGCAAGGTATAGGAGATGGTCATTGAGTAGGTCTGCTTGAGCAGGTAGTTGGTGCCCATCACAACATCTCCTCCTGCCCAGGTGGTGTTATCCTCCTTGACATGGCTTGAGATGTACTGGACGGCCTGCTTGGTGTAGATGTGCTCATCGAAGGTCATCGAGGGAACAGAGACCCTGAGCAGGAGCTCAATGCCCTGCTCCAGAAGCTTCTTCTGGGTGTTGCCCATCACCATGCCCACGCTTACGATGGGATCAGTCACCTCAGGAGGAATGACGTTGAAGAATCCCGTTGCCCTGAGGCCCTTGAGAAGCTGCTCCTGGCCATAGGAGGCAACATCGCTGTTCACGCCCTTGGTGTAGCCTGAGATCAGGCTGACCCTCTGGTAAGGGACAAGGGGATTGACTGAATACTCTCCAATCTCAGGAACGAAGAAGTAATCGCTCATGAGCTGCTTGTATCCATCGACCGAAGCTACTGCTATGGTCTTTCTTCCGCCGAGGCTGACCTCTGCCGGCTCGAGGGTTCTCACTGTGACCCAGCTCGAGCAGCTGGAGATCATAATCGCCAGGGCGCATATGATGACTGTAAAAGTCCTGCTTGAAATCTTTTTCATGCGTGAATCATACCACCGTAAAGATTGTATGTCCATTGCCATCTATTTTCCGATAGTTTATTGACAACTGCATCTTCTTTCTCTAAAGTTTAGCCAGCGAGGTTCACATGCCAATTCATCTTTATAAGTTTGACAAGGACGATGACGACTTTGATGAGGATTTCGAGGAAGAGGAAGAGGAAGAGGAAGAAGAGGACGACGATTTCGATGAAGAGACCGACGACTTCAAGGATCCTTATGACGCTCCCGACATCAGCGACTACGAAGACGACAATGATCTAGAGAAGGAAGAGGATGAGGAAGAGGAAGAAGAGGACGACTTTTCTGACGGCTTCTACATCGAGGATCCGTACGGCAACTAGATTCCAAGCTTAAGAGCAAGAGCCCTTATCTCAGGTTCCTCAAGCTGGTCCAGTCCATCAGCGATTGCACATCCTCGAAGCTTCTTCTCCAGGAGAAGAGGCTTCTTTTCATCTAGGCAGTCAGAGTAAACCTTGCATTCAGCAATCTCATTTCCATCAATCTCAAGAAGGAAGGTGAAGATGCCCTCATCCGTTCTTACCTCAACCTGGGCATTATGCCTGGGCGTCTTTCCAAATATCCATTCATCGCTGAAGAAAAGCTCAAGATGGCTCTCCAGCCCTTCCAATGGGCTTGTCCTGTCAAGCTCCAAGGGCTTTTCAATGCATCCATAGGCCTTTGAGAGGCTGCTGAAGAACATCTGGGCATCAATGCTGGGGTCAAAGCCTGAAAGGGTGGCCACCCTGCTTTGCACAGACTGAACGCAATGAGCCTGAAGCTTAAGCTTTGAAGGAGTAAGATATCGTCCTATCATTCCGATATCGGTATTTATCAGCATTGTGGCATGATGGCTGCTTGTATTGCCCCTGTTTTCAAAGGCGCTGCCGCTGACCTTCCTGGAATCGATGAGAACATCATTGCGCCCGCTTAGGCTGGCATC
>Ga0172378_10004574_pt1 | contig 12940 bp, 14 predicted proteins | sample GrowelOW332metaG_FD_119755 | JGI IMG/M metagenome (GOLD analysis project Ga0172378, IMG submission 119755) | Groundwater microbial communities from an aquifer near a municipal landfill in Southern Ontario, Canada - Pumphouse #3_1 metaG | ecosystem: Environmental > Aquatic > Deep subsurface >...
TAGAGAGAAGGACTTTTCATCGCCTATTTGGCTAATTGGTTTAATTTTTAATACGAATATTGGTTGACTAATTTATGAATTAACCTCTTAATCCTGGGATAAGTTCACTTTGGGAAAGTAAGTGTATTTTAGTGTATTAAAATAAAAAAAGCATAGCAAATGGTCTGGTTTTCTTATGCAATTACATTAGTTTTGCAATGCAAAAGTGATCTGTTTACTATGCTTTTTTATTTATCTCAACTCCTTTCGAGAAAGTTTTATATTATTGGGAGTTATGATAATATGGCTCAATTTTGCTTTGGTGATATATTAATCACTGTAATCTCACTGTCAGTTCCTATTCTCATCGGAGGACCGAAAGTGCCTACACCTTGTGTGACATAAACTTTGGTTGCCCCGTCATGATACAATCCTTTATTATAGGTAAAGAAATAATGGTTGATAATGGTAATCGGAAACATTTGTCCACCATGAGTATGCCCCGCAAGAAATAAATCAATTCCTTTTTGACGGGCATATTCCACACCGATAGGCGAGTGGTGGAGTAAGATCGAAGGGCGGTCGGGGTCAATGTCTAATTTTGCAAGTATACTCTTTATCGTATGTGCAAGTTTGAATCCATGTATGTCAAATGATTGTTTATCAGCAGTCGTGTTCAAGAGACCGATTAGTTGTATACCTTTATATATAGTCATTTCATTTTCAAGTACATGCACACCTGTTTGTCTGAGCAATGAATCCACTTTTGTCCACCCGGCATAGATGTCGTGATTGCCTTGAACGGCATAGATGGGTGCGTGGATGTTTTTTAGAGGTGCAATAGTTTGCATGCTCACACGTTGGTTGCCGTCAAACAGATCACCGGTAATAAAGACAACGTCAGGTTTTTGCGCATTTACTATATCTACGATTTTTTGCAAATAACCGGCGGCTCTGAAGTGTCCCAGATGGATATCGGAGAGCTGAACTGCTTTTATCTTTTGTGGCAGATTCGTCATTGTGATATTTACTTCTTTGACTATCGGATGCCAAGAATTCCATATACCGTAGGTGGATAGCAGGATGGTGCCTGTTACGGCTATGAGCCCGAATGTTGGAAGTGATAGCGGAAGGAATAAACGAAATATTTCCGTAGCGATGAGCATAAAGAAATACAACATTAATATACCCAATACGATGGCGGCGGTATCGTAAAGAATATCGGCCGTTATCCCGCCTCGATTCATAAAGTATATCAGTCCGAAAGGAGGTAGGAGTGCTGTTGCCCCCAGAATTATCTTTAGCCACGTTGGACATCGGAGATGGAAGTACTGTGCTGTCTTGGCAGTCATGAATACACCGATTCCGATAAAGACATTGATAATAAGAAATATGAGAAGTAGCAAGAATATAGGTCTCATGAAGTTTTTCGGGGTTACATTTTTTGAATTTTGCGGATGATCTTGTCAAAACATCTGTCGCTCAATATTCTCCTGAGGAAGATAGACGGTTTGGCCATGTATCCTACGGCATATCTGGTGCGTGGTTTGCCGGCATTTACGGCCTCTCTTATAGTTTGTGCTATTATCGAGGGACTTGTTAGTTTGTCGCCGCTGTATAGTTTAGTCATCTGTCCGGCTACCCGCGTGGCACTATCTGCATAGGCACCGTGAGTTGAAGTTTTCTTTAAATTTTCTGCAGCGATAAGTCCCCAGTCGGTTTTGATCCCTCCCGGTTCTATTAGAATAACGTCAATACCAAAGGGTGCAACTTCCATGCGGAGACAGTCGGAAAAGCCTTCGACAGCAAATTTTGTGGCATGATACCAGGCACCGTATGGTGTATGTATCTTGCCTGCCATAGAGGATATGTTTACTATCTTTCCATAATGATGGGCACGCATCGGTGGGAGCACGAGTTGTGTCATTCGGGCCAGACCAAAGAGGTTGACGTCCAGTTGGTGGCGGGCTTCACATATAGGAACATCTTCTATCGCCCCATAGGAGCCGTATCCTGCATTATTGATCAGAATATCTATCTGTCCCTCTTTCTCCAAAATGGTCTTGACACAGCGGGTCATAGATTCTTCATCGGTTACGTCAAGAGGCAGAATTTGTATGCCTTGTTTAGATAATTCTTCCATCTTTTCTACGCGGCGGGCAGCACCATAAACATGGAAGCCGTCTTTTATTAACTCAAGAGCGGTTTCTTTTCCGATGCCGCTACTTGCTCCAGTGATTAATGCTACTTTTTTCATCTATTCTTTATTTATTTGAAGCCACAATAATGTCCGTAATAATTTCAAGTCATTATTCTTATCTTTTACAAAAATATATATATATTTGTAAGAAAGAAGACTATCTTGATTTATTTTTTCCCGTAGTACAATGAATTCTGAATATGCAGATAGCCACATTGAAAATTTTATATATCTGCGAGGTTAATAATAGGCCTTTTATAGCAGGTACTGTTAAAGTCTATTAAATAAAGGATTATCTCATCCTTTATTAATTATAGTTTATAAAAAACTTTTATTTTTGCATACCTTTAGTTTTAAAATAATATATGTAGAAATGAAACAAGAAATTAAACCGGCAGAAGGACGCTTAGGCGTAATGGTTGTCGGATTGGGAGCTGTCTCAACCACTTTAATGGCTGGTACACTGATGGCTCGAACCGGTAACGGAAAACCTATTGGCTCTATCACACAGATGGCCAAAATTCGCATGGAAGACAAAAAAGAAAAATTTGTTAAGGACATAGTCCCTATAGCAAATTTAAATGACATCGTATTCGGTTCTTGGGATATATTTCCCGATAACGCGTATGATGCTGCCATACATGCAGAAGTTTTGAGCGAGAAAGATTTGAATAAAGTGAAGGATGAGTTGGTTGCTATCAAACCGTTGCCTGCAGCTTTTGACCACAATTGGGCAAAGAGGTTAAATGGTACGCACATGAAAACCTCCTCTTCCCGTTGGGATTTGATGGAACAGATTCGCAAAGATATCCGTGACTTTAAAACAGCCAACAATTGTAATCGTATTGTAGTCCTTTGGGCAGCCAGTACAGAGATTTATATTCCGATGGGGGATGAACATAAATCTCTTGCTTCGTTGGAAAAGGCTATGAAAGAGAATAATACGAAAGCTGTTTCTCCGAGTATGTGCTATGCTTATGCTGCTATCGCAGAGGGTTGTCCATTTATTATGGGTGCACCAAATCTATGTGTTGATATTCCTGCAATGTGGGAATTTTCAAAGAAAATGAATGTGCCTATAACAGGTAAGGATTTCAAGAGTGGTCAGACGTTGATGAAAACGGTTTTGGCACCGATGTTCAAAATTCGTATGCTGGGTGTGAGCGGTTGGTTCTCTACCAACATTCTGGGTAATCGTGACGGTGAGGTACTTGACGATCCTGATAACTTTAAGACCAAAGAGGTCAGCAAGTTGTCTGTTATCGACAATATTCTGGAGCCGGATAAATATCCTGATCTTTATGGAAATGTATACCATAAAGTACGTATTAACTATTATCCTCCTCGCAAAGATAATAAAGAGGCGTGGGATAATATCGATATCTTCGGTTGGATGGGCTATCCGATGCAAATCAAGGTTAACTTCCTTTGCCGTGATTCTATCCTTGCCGCTCCTATTGCTCTCGACTTGGTACTCTTTAGCGATTTGGCTAAACGTGCCGGAATGTGCGGAATTCAGACATGGCTATCTTTCTTCTGTAAGAGCCCGATGCACGATCTCGAACATCAGCCTGAGCATGATTTATTTACACAGTGGAGAATGGTAAAACAAACTTTGCGTGGTATGGTTGGTGAAAAAGAACCTGGATATTTGGACTAATGTAATGATGATGATCTTTTGATTTAAATATTAAAACTTTCCCCTTTTTTTATATAAGGGGAAAGTTTTGTTGTATATATAGGGTAGATTAATAATATAATTTAATGAAACAACCATCTTTCTTTTCTGTATTTATAGGTACAGGCTTCGGCTCTGGCTATTTTCCCAAGGCTCCAGGTACTGCCGGTGCGTTTGTAGCCACGGCTATTTGGTTCCTCTTATCTCTTATACTTCCGTTTAACCTTTTATGGATGGTTACCGCGGTATTGATCGTTGTTTTTGCGGTGCTTGGCATCTGGGCAGGCAATGTGTTGGAGCAGTATTGGGGGAAAGATCCGAAGAGATTGGTTGTTGATGAAATGGTCGGGGTATGGATCCCGTTGTTAATTGTGCCTGCTGATAATCTATGGTATGTATTGGGAGCTTTTATCTTATTCCGCTTCTTTGATATACTTAAACCTTTGGGTATCAGAAAAATGGAAAGTTTCAAAGGTGGTGTAGGAGTGATGATGGATGATGTATTGGCAGGTATTTACAGCTTGGTCGTGTTGTTTATTGTAAGATGGCTAATTGGATAAAACATACGGCAAAGAGAATCTCCGAAAAGGGAGGTTTTTTTATGTTTCTGAGGGCTCAGCTTTCGGCGCAGATGGCTACTATCATAGATTTTGCGGTGACTCTTTTGTTGGTGAATGGCTTTGAAGTTTATTATTTATATGCTACATTTGTAGGATCAATTTATGGCGGTGTGGTTAATTGTATCATCAACTATAAATGGACATTTAAGCGTAGTGATGTTAAAATGCGCCATGTGGTTTTCAAGTTCATATTGGTTTGGATAGGTAGTATATGGCTTAATACGTGGGGAACTTTTTTCTTTACCGAGTTGATGGGCGAGTTGCCATGGGTGAAAGATACCTTAAGACTGTATTTTACCGATTATTTTATATTTCCAAAATTAGTTGTGGCTATAATTGTTGCTTTAATTTGGAATTATAATATGCAACGTTTGTTTGTCTACAGAAACTTGAATATCTTTGAGCTCTTTAAGAAAAAAGAGAAAGATTGAAATCAGATAAAAATAAGATATGAATTACAGAGATTGGTTACAAAAGATAATTTATAAGATTATCAATCCGTTAGTAAATGGAATGATTAAAGTAGGAATCACTCCGAATATTATTACAACAATAGGCTTTTTATTGAATATTGTTGCTGCCGGCATACTTGTTTATGCAAGCCTTTATGCTGATGCGTGTGCTTATTCGTGTTTAGGCTGGGCCGGTGGTATTATATTATTTGCCGGTTTGTTTGATATGATGGACGGGCGTGTGGCACGTATGGGGAATATGTCTTCAACATTCGGGGCCTTTTATGATTCCGTACTTGATCGCTATAGCGAGTTGTTTACTTTGTTCGGCATAACTTATTTCTTGTTTATGAATTCTTATCCTATTTATTCCGTTATCTCTTTTTTTGCATTGATCGGTTCATTGATGGTAAGTTATGTCCGTGCCCGTGCCGAAGGACTTGGCATTGAATGCAAGGTTGGTTTTATGCAACGGCCGGAACGTGTGGTATTGACGAGTCTCGGTGCTTTGTTTTGTGGTATTTTTAGTGATACAACGGCATTTGATCCTATTCTTATTTTAATGGTTCCATTGACGCTCGTTGCTGTCTTGGCCAATGTTACTGCTTTTGTACGTGTCAAGCATTGCTATGTAGTGATGAAGATGAATGAGAGGAATAAAAAGAATGAAGAAATCTCGGATTAAAATAGGATGATGAAGCAATCAATGCATTTACCTTCAGTGAAGGAGTCTTTTATAGTAATTGGTATATTTTTGGTTTATTTGTTGTTGACTTCAGTGTATATCGGACTTCGTCCCGAGCATTTGATACTGACAGGACTTTTTTTTATTTTGTTTTTTACAGGATTGTCTACACGTAAGTTGGCAGTGGCTTTGTTGCCATTTCTTATATTCGGTATGTCTTATGATTGGATGCGCGTTTGCCCTAATTATGAAGTTAATCCGATAGATGTGAGTGGATTGTATCATTTGGAGGAGTCTCTATTTGGTATTATGGATAAGGGCGTTTTGATGATACCATCTAAATATTTTGTTATCCATCATTGGGCTGTGGCCGACTTTTTTGCCGGTGTTTTTTATCTTTGTTGGGTACCTGTTCCTATTGCATTCGGTCTCTGGTTGTTTTTTACGAAGTCACATTCTGTCTATCTTCGTTTTTCAATGACTTTTTTGCTGGTCAATTTGATAGGCTTTGTTATTTACTATATTCATCCTGCTGCGCCACCTTGGTATGCATTGAAGTATGGATTTCAACCGATATTAAATACCCCCGGGAATATGGGAGGGTTAAGTCATTTCGATGATATGACGGGACTTTCTGTCTTTGCATCAATCTACGGGCGTAATGCCAATGTTTTTGCTGCTATTCCTTCATTGCATTCATCTTATATGGTTGTTACGTTGGCTTATGCAATTGTTAGAAAATGTAAATGGCCGGTTATCACATTGTTCACCATCATTATGCTTGGCATATGGGGAACTGCGGTATACACTTCACAGCACTATATAATAGATGTATTGTTGGGTATCAGTTGTGCATTGGTTGGGATTTTCCTCTTTGAAGTTATATTGATGAGGCTGCCTGCTTTTCATCGTTTCTTTGAAGAGTATGACAATTATATCAAATAAAAAAAAGAAAAAGAAAAGGCGGCTTATTAAATATAGGCCGCCTTTTTCAATTATTTGATTTCGATTTCTTCTTTCATATCAATCTCTTCTCCGTGCGAATCATAGAATATGTATTGCAGGAAAGCGAGTTTTTGATTCGGAATAACCTTGATGCCAAATCCATACTTCAACTGCCATTTCCTTTTCAGGGATATTATACCCTGATTAATGTAGGCAGCGACGTAGGGATGGATGTGTAATGAGAATTTTCTAATCTTCAGTTTAAATACCAGATAATCAATTTTACTCTCTAAATTGTCCGTAAATAAGATAGACGACTTGATGGTGCCTGTACCGAGACAAGTAGGACATGCTTCCGTCGTGTTCACATCCATGGCTGGACGTACACGTTGACGGGTAATTTGCATGAGCCCGAATTTGCTGAGTGGCAAGATATTATGCCTTGCTCTGTCTTTCTGCATATTGGCACACATTCTTTCATAAAGCTTTTGTCGGTTGGAAGCCTCGGCCATGTCGATAAAGTCGACAACGATAATACCGCCCATATCTCTTAGGCGTAATTGGCGAGCCAGCTCATCGGCTGCTCCCATATTGACTTCAATTGCATTACTTTCTTGGCCTTCCGTATTCTTGGTACGGTTGCCACTGTTTACGTCTACTACATGTAGAGCTTCGGTGCTTTCGATAATCAAATAAGCTCCATGCTTATATGAAACGGTTTTGCCAAACGATGATTTAATTTGTTTGGTGATACCGAAGTTGTCGTAAATAGTAAGCTGTCCATCGTATAACTTTACAATGTCGGCTCTTTCGGGTGCAATGAGTTCAACGTATTTCTTAATTTCGTTGTATTCAGCTTTATCATTGACATAAATATTCTCGAAAGAAGGGTTAAAGAGGTCACGCAGTAATCCTACTGCACGACTTTTTTCTTCGAAAATTAATGTCGGATACTTCGCTACGTTTTGCACTTTGACCATAGCATTTTCCCAATTCTTGGTCAGTACTTTAAGCTCTCCATCAAGTTCTGCTACACGTTTATTCTCAGCTACTGTTCGAACAATTACCCCAAAATTATTTGGCTTAATGCTCGTTATCAGTTGTTTGAGGCGTGCCCGCTCTGCACTCGATTTGATTTTTTGTGAAACGGAAACCTTATTGTCGAAAGGAATTAAAACGAGAAATCTTCCTGCAAAAGATAATTCGGAAGTCAGTCTCGGTCCTTTGGTGGATATAGGTTCCTTAACAATTTGCACCACAACTTCTTGACCAACTTTCAATGTACCGGAGATTGTTCCGTTTTTGTCGATATTTGGAAGGATGGTTGCCTTGTTAATAGAGGTGAGCTTTTTGTGATTGCTTAAAGTTTGCTTTATGAACTTTTCGAGTGAGTTAAATTGAGGACCTAAATCTAAATAATGAAGGAAAGCGTCTTTCTCATAACCGACATCCACAAAACATGCATTCAATCCGGGCATAACTTTTTTTACGCGTCCGATGTACATGTTACCCACAGAAAAGGATGCATTTCTGCCTTCGCTTTGTAGTTCCACCAAACTCTTATCTTCGAGAAGGGCGATGGATACATCTTTGGGTGTTACGTCAATTACTAATTCACTTATCACTTTTTATTTAAAAATATTACTCGTTTTTACTCGTTTGGATAAACACGACTTGTGCTTATTCTTACGTAATTTACACAAAGAACAAACTTGCTAAATGTTGCTCTGCAGGTTTGTTCTTAATTCTGTTAAACAGACATTCGGTTATTTGCTTTTATGTCTATTCTTTCTTAGTCTTTTTTTACGCTTGTGCGTGGACATCTTGTGTCCTTTTTTCTTCTTTCCACTTGGCATAGCCACAAAGTTTTAATTGTTAATACTATTATTATTTATTATTCAAAGCTCCGGTAAATGATTTAGAAGGCCTAAACAAAGGTACTCTTCGCTTTGGAATGATAATCGTTGTGTTTTTTTTGATATTACGTGCTACTCTTTCGGCTTTCATTTTTACGGTGAAAGTACCGAATCCACGTAGATATATACTCTCTCCGTCAATCAGAGAATGCCTTACAATCTCCATAAACGCTTCTACGGTAGACAAAACACTCGTTTTTTCTATTCCAGTCTTATCTGAAATTTCACTTACTATATCTGCTTTTCTCATATTCTTAACTATATAAATCTTACATTTCTGTTTTTTTGGTGTGCAAATATAGGCTTTTCCATTGTCTTAAAAAAATATATTCCCGACAAATTTTTAAAAAAGGTACATATATAGATGTTTTAGGTAAAAAAACATTAATTTTGTTCCTATAAGCTAAGTATAATAGATAAAAAAAATTGATGGATAATTTTTCTAAAGTATTGATTGATTGGTATACTGTAAATAAAAGAGATTTACCATGGCGGGAGAGTAAGGATCCTTATCTTATTTGGATATCAGAAATTATTCTTCAACAGACACGTGTTAATCAAGGATATAATTATTTTCTTCGGTTTATCAAACGCTTTCCCTGTGTGAAGGTACTTGCTGATGCGTCTGATGATGAGGTGATGAAATATTGGCAGGGTTTAGGCTATTATTCGCGTGCTCGTCATCTTCTTCAGGCGGCAAGAAGTATGAACGGTGTATTCCCAAAAACGTATAATGAAGTTCTGGCGTTGAGCGGAGTTGGCAAGTATACTGCTGCTGCCATTTGTTCATTTGCTTATGATATGCCTTACGCTGTGCTTGACGGCAATGTTTATCGCGTGTTGGCTCGCTATTTTGGCATAGATATCCCGATAGATTCAACAAAAGGTAATAAGTTTTTTACTGAACTTGCAGATAAAATGCTTGATAAAAAACAGCCGGCTGTGTATAATCAGGCTATTATGGATTTTGGGGCGATACAGTGTACTCCGAAATCGCCCGGTTGTTCTTTTTGTCCCTTCTCTGAAAGTTGTGCGGCTCTTTCTGCAGAACAAGTTGACTTTCTGCCCGTGAAATCACATAAGACGAAAGTGTCTGATCGTTACTTCTATTATATGTATGTGCGTGCGGGTGATTATACCTTACTTAGAAAAAGAAGTAAAAACGATATTTGGAAGGATCTGTTTGAGTTTCCGTTAATCGAAACGAGCGAAGCTATGAGTAGAGAAGATTTTATGGTTTCTGCTCAGTTTTGTGCTTTTCTTGGCAATTTCAAGGAACCGGTGATACGTCTGGTTCATTCTCATGTGAAACATGTGCTTACTCATAGAATAATACATGCCGATTTCTATGAAATAACTGTTGCGGAAAAGTTAATTGATATTGCGACAATGTTAGGCTATATATGTATACCTATTGAAAATATCAGGCAGTATGCTGTGCCGAAGTTAATTGATGATTTTATAGGAAAAGAAATTTGTCTCGAATAAAAGAGGAGTGATTTTTGGAGATTATTTTTTTTCTGTTTATCTTTGCCAATAAAAATAATCAAAAAAGGATAAAAATATGTCTGTTAATAAAGTGATTTTATTAGGAAATGTGGGACAAGATCCGAAAGTCAAATATTTTGATTCTAATTCGTCTGTCGCTACTTTTCCCTTGGCAACTACGGAAAGGGGCTATACATTGAGTAATGGTACTCAAATCCCCGAGCGTACGGAGTGGCATAATATTATCGCTTCCAACCGTACGGCGGAAATTATAGATAAATATGTTCACAAGGGTGATAAACTTTATATTGAAGGGAAACTACGTACCCGCTCTTACACGGATAAGTCCGGTGCCACCCGTTATACGACAGAAGTTCATGTGGATAACATGGAAATGTTGACGCCTAAAAATACAAAAACGGATGCACAAGGTGAAAACCCCGCAAGCGCAACGCCCATATAATAATGAAGAATGTTTAACTTAAATATATAATTTTGGATTCTGACTATTATCTATGTCTGCTGACCTTTTTTTTAAAAGACATAAACGTATATACTCCTTCTTTTTCTGCAATCATTGCTATTGTTTTGGCAGGTGTGCTTCTTGTCTTGTCTGGTTTTGCTTCAGCTTCAGAAATTGCTTTTTTTTCACTTTCACCTACCGACTTGAAAGAAATATCACAACGTAACAATCCTTCCGATGATAAAATAGGCAAACTTCTAAATGAATCCGAACGGTTGCTGGCTACTATTCTGATCACAAACAACTTTGTGAATGTGATGATTATCATGCTTTGCAATTTCTTTTTTATGAATGTGTTCGAATTTGCTTCTCCTGTAGCTGAATTTTTTGTACTTACTGTAGCCTTGACTTTCTTATTGTTGCTTTTCGGCGAAATAATGCCTAAGATTTATTCGGCACAGAAGGCGTTAGGTTTTTGCCGTTTTTCTGCTCCAGTTGTGATGTGGCTGCGAAAATTGTTTCATCCTGTGTCGACAGCTTTGTTGCATTCTACTACTTTTATGAATAGATTTCTTGTTAAAAAAGGAAATCATAATATCTCTGTCGATGAATTATCTCATGCTTTGGAGCTGACTGATAAGTCGGAGATTTTGGAAGAGAATACGATTCTTGAGGGTATTATCCGCTTTGGTGGAGAAATGGCTAAAGAAGTCATGACTTCGCGTATGGATATGGTAGATCTGGACATTAAAACTCCTTATAATGAGGTTATTCAATCGATTCTTGATAATGTTTATTCTCGTATTCCTATTTATGTGGGTACGGAAGATCGAATCAAGGGTATTTTGTATATAAAGGATTTGCTTCCCCATTTGAAAAAAGGTCCCAATTTTCGTTGGCAATCACTTATTCGTCCGGCTTTTTTTGTTCCCGAGACAAAGATGATTGACGAATTACTTCGTGATTTTCAGACCAACAAGGTCCATATGGCCATAGTTGTTGATGAGTTTGGTGGCACTTCCGGTCTTGTCACCATGGAAGATATTATTGAGGAGATAGTTGGCGAAATTAATGATGAATATGATGAAGATGAAAAGACATATTCGGTATTGGATGACCATACATGGATCTTTGAGGCCAAAACTTTGCTGACGGATTTTTGCAAGGTAACCGGCGTTGATGATGATGCTTTTGATAAGGTTTGTGGTGATGCAGATACTGTGGCCGGATTGTTGTTGGAGTTGAAAGGTGACTTTCCTATCCTTCACGAAAAAGTATCTTATAAAAACTACCTTTTTGAGGTACTGGCTGTTAATAGTAGGCGAATACTGAAAGTGAAATTCACAATTAGTACTCCGGCACCAACGCAATTAAGAACCAAATCTAAATTTAGATCTAGATCTAAATCCGAATAAAATATAATTTTGTCTTATGTCATTATTTCTGCAAAAGAAAACTGATCGTTATCAATGGGCCATCTGGAAGATTGATGAGTCCGAAGAGGATTTGTTGAAACTAATCCCGTTCAAAGAAGAAGATTTGCAGAAGGTACATAGCTTTCGTTCTGTTCGGCGTCGTTTGGAATGGTTGATTGTGCGGGTTTTGCTTTATCAAATGCTCGGTAAAGATAAAGATACAGTAATTGCTTATGAGGTCGGAGGAAAGCCATATCTAAAGGATTCATCGTTATCAATAAGTATCTCGCATACAAAATCTTATGTGGCTATAATATTGAGTACAGATAATGTGACCGGCATTGATATTGAACAGTATGGACAACGTGTATGGAAAGTGCGTGACCGCTTTGTCCGGACAGATGAGTATCCTCAGCCTTATGATGGAGATATAACGTGGGGATTACTTTTGCATTGGTCAGCCAAAGAAGCATTATTTAAATGTTTGCAGAATGCAGCGGCAGATTATATGAAAATCAGATTACAGAATTTTATTCCTCAAAACGAAGGTTCTTTTTTTGTCGAGGTTTGCAATATTAAAAGTAAACAGATTTTTCCTGTTTCTTATTTTATCCATCCTGATTTTGTAATGACTTGGCTGACTATCAGCGAATAAAGTTCAATTCTCTTTGTTGAGCGTAAATATAAATTCAAGTCCGCCTCCTTGAGCGTTTTTTGCCGAGATGCTGCCGCCATGAATGATGACAGCATTCTTTACGATGGCTAGTCCGAGACCGGTTCCTCCCAATTTTCGTGACCGTCCTTTGTCTACCCTATAGAAGCGTTCGAATAAGCGATTCAAATGTTCCGGGGCAACGCCGATTCCAGTGTCAGAAAAACTAAAATAGTAAAATTCATTATCTTCGCGGAAACAATTAATATAGATATGTATATTTGTTCCGGCATAAGAAATAGAGTTATCCATCAGATTCCTGAAGATAGAATAAAGTAGTGAATAATTACCATTTATTTGCATCTTATCCTTAAGCGAGTTGATCACTGTAATGTGTTTCTCTTCAAGTTGTATGGATACTTCGTTAACAATATTGGATACCATCAA
>Ga0172378_10004576_pt1 | contig 12936 bp, 8 predicted proteins | sample GrowelOW332metaG_FD_119755 | JGI IMG/M metagenome (GOLD analysis project Ga0172378, IMG submission 119755) | Groundwater microbial communities from an aquifer near a municipal landfill in Southern Ontario, Canada - Pumphouse #3_1 metaG | ecosystem: Environmental > Aquatic > Deep subsurface >...
AACAGCGCTTAGCCTTTATGATGAAGATTATTACAAAGGAAGAATTGCTGTATCTCAAAACACATATTTTAAAGGCTCTTCCTATTATTTTGCCACCCACGTTACCAGTTCCTATTATAAAGCTTTTTATAAAAACATACTCCCTGAAGAGCTCATGTTAGACATGAAGCTTGAAGAGGGAGTATTTGTCTCAAAAAGAGGAAATAATCTTATTTATCAAAACTTTAATGACAAAGATGTACGTTGTTCTTCTTTTGGTTTAAAACCTTGGGAAACGCTAATATTATAGATTTGAAGTTAGTAAAGCAGAGAAGAAGGCTAAAACAAGACCTTGCCCCCAACCTTGAATCCAAACTCGAGATATTTGCTTGTAACCTGTACTATCTTTCATAACTGCAGTACCTGCAGAGACTCCATTAACTTTTCCACTTTCATCAATATAGGGAAGAATCCCTTTGTAGGCTTTGTTAACATATTTTAGATGAAGTGGATTCTTGTTCTCTAAGAAAGCGGCTGCAATTCCAGCGCTTGCAGATAGCTCTTCATAGCTAGTCTCATCATCTAAGATTGTTCTAAAAAGGCCATTTTCTGTTTGATGAAACTTTAAAGAACAAAGCATTTCATCAAGAGAGCCCCAAACATCCATATATTGTGGATAAAAATAAGCTTCAGGAAGGGTTAAATTTACTTGGCTCATTGTGTAAGATGCCCAAGCATTAGCTCGTGCCCAATAAAAGGAAGACATATGATCCTTTTGTATATTGTTATAACCATGATACCAAAGACCTGTTTGTTTATCTTGAAGATACTTAATATGCGCAACATATTGATTTAAAGCATCATTAATTAGCTCTTTATCTTCGCTAATAACACCAAAACGAAGCATAAAGAAAGCTGCCATAAACAGTGTATCAGCCCAAGCTTGCTCTGGAAAATCATTCTTACTTGAAACGGTATGTTGCAAGGTACCAGACCCAAAACGAAGCGCTTTGTGTTTGAGAAAATCAATTTTAGATAATAATATTTCATAGTACTTCTTATCGTTGGTTGCTTGATAAAGCGTTATCAAGGAATGTCCCATTGCACAAGTATTGATAGTCCAAGTGGGAAGTCCTAAAGAAATAAGTTCATCTATTCGCTCTTTTAAGAAGTTAAGATATTCTTCATTTTTAGTCGCTTCATACGCTTTGCTAATTCCATAATAAGCAACGCCACAAGGCCAGTCCCATGAAAGGTCCATCATTTGGGTTCGCTTAACTATTCTATCAATAGTACTTAAAAGTTCAGCTTTATCATAAATCAATTTACTCATATAATCTCCAAAGACAAGAGACTATCAAAAGATAGCCCCTTATCATTAATTAACCAATAATTATTTTATCTTCTCAATATTTTGAGGAAGCTTAGTAGTGTTACCAGCATTGTAAGCGGCAAGACGTTCATCAATTACTTTTTGATAACCAGCAGCTAAGAATTCTTTTGAAAGTTTTGCATAAAGTGCATCAAATTCAGCAGGTTTACATTTAACAAGTTGGCTGAAAGCTTGTTGATAAAGTCTTAACAGTGTTGCAGAATATTCACTTTCACTTTCAATTGCAACAGCAAAAGTAGGATCTGAATAAGCCCAACCATTATTAGAAATTTCTTTAAGTTGATAGTAGTTGTTAATTAACGCTTGAGTGAAATCTACAGGAAGACCAGTAGGTGACATTGAAGCAATAGTATCCTCGATAGTACCAACTTTCTTAGAAGCATGAATGATACAAGTCATATCAATGTTGTTGTTGTGGTTAAGCATTTCTTTAACGCCCTTACCTTCTGTATTGATCATCTTAGGAAGACCTTCGGAATCTAAGGTATAAGTAACTCCTTCTATACCATTTTCCATTGTGAAGAGCACATCGCTTTGGCTCATCCATTCCATATACATCCAAGCAGCTTTTAGCTGGTCATCAGTTGCATTAGAAGAGAAACCTACGATCATACCAAACGGATTATCTGCTCTCATAGTTGGTTGGTCCACAACACCTTTTTCAACTATGAAATAGTTATCTTGAAGTGCAAGTTCAGCCTTTGGATTGTTTTCATAGAAAGCTGTTAACCAATCCATGTTAGTTCCAATATAACCACCATAAGAATAAATCTTACCATTAACAAAGTCAGACTTCCATTGTGTTGAACTGTTACCTGAAGAACCATCAGCGTCTAAATCAAATTCAGAAGAGTACCAACCTTTATTATATTCAGTATTGTATCTCTTTATAAAGTTCTTTGTTGCGTCCCATGTTAAGGAAGGAGTTCCAAGGGAAGAATGCATTGCCCATTCACTTTCAGATACTGGGAAGGATCTAAACGGGAAGTTTTGAATATATGCAGAAGTTGGAAGTGAAAGTCCAAGTGGTGCATTGCTTACAAGACCAGCTTTGATCATTTTATCGATAGCATCGGTTTGTTCTGCATAAGAAGTAGGAACGTGGTCATAACCAACAGCTCTTAACCAGTCCATTCTTACAAAGGTTGCAAACGCATAGGTGGTATCATAATAAGGACGCTCTGAAAGAACAAAATAAGTTTCACCATTGATATCGGTATAACCGAGTTGGTTATGCTCTACCATTGCTTGATAATAGGAAGGCGCAATATTTTTAAAATCATCAAGATTGATAACTTTCATAGCACCATCGTTAGCCCATTGTGCTACTTTTGGATAGTCATATTCCATCATAATGGTAGGTGTATCGCCACCAGCAATTAACATGGAGTATTTAGTCATAACATCACCACGAGGAATAGCAACAAATTTAACATTAATATTATATTTGTCACCAAATTGAGATTGAATCCATTGTGTCCAATAGTTGTTATCAACAGCAGGATAACCTTGTTTTGATCTATCATATACAGGTACGGTGATAGTTACAGCCTTTTCAAAAGGTTTCCATCCTTCAATACCAGCAACTGTATTTTGTACAAAACCTTTACTTTCTGTACTAACACTTTCTTTACTACCACTAGCAAATAAGCACATCGATGTAAGCATCAATAATACGATTAACGCACTAGCTACTTTTTTCATACATTTACCTCCAGTAAATTTTTAATTCTATTTTTTTATTAACCTTTAACAGCACCAAGCATAATTCCTTTTACAAAGTATCGTTGAACAAACGGATAGATACAAATAATTGGAAGTGTTGAGAATAATACAATTGCAGCTTGAAGGACTTCAGGCGTCGATTGTATTGCTGCCCCCTCTGCAAGTGAGATTGCATCAGAAGAGGACGAAAGAAGCATATTACTCAATAAGTATTGAATCGGTTGTAACGCTTTTGTTGTGATGTAGTATTTTGCATCAGCAAAAGCATTCCATCTTCCAACTGCATAAAAGAGCGAAATAGTTGCAATAATTGGTTTAGATAAAGGCAGTACAATTTTTCCAAGAATGGTAAAATCTGAAGCCCCATCTAAAAAGGCAGATTCTTCTAAGGAGTCAGGGATAGTAGATAAGAAGAAACTCTTCATTATCAACATATTGTAAGGCGAGAAAGCAAGTGGAAGTACCAAAACCCAGAAGGTATTCAATAACTTTAACTGTTTCATCAAAAGATATTCAGGAATAAGACCTGCAGAGAAATAGAGGGTAAATAGCAAGATAAAGGTGATAACCTTCCTACCCTTTAATCTTTTTCTCGTAAGCGGATAAGCTGCACAGATTGTCAATATCATTCCTAAAATGGTAAAGACCAAAGTCAATATCACAGAATAGAACATTGACCACACAAGTTGTCCATCTTTAAAGATTGCGCTATAGGCATTGAAGGTTACTTCCTTTGGCAAAAAATATACCGTCTTTGATAATACCGCAGTATTAGAAGAAATAGACTTTGCTGCAATATGGATAAATGGAAGAATACAAGTCAAGGAGAGAAGCGTTAGGATAATCATGATGAGGATATCACCAAAACCTATTCTTTTTTTTGTTATTAGTTTATTCATTTTCCCTTTTCTCCTATAACAAACCATTCTCACCAAGAGATTTCGCAATCTTATCAGCAATTAATACTAAGACAAGACCAACTAGCGCTTGAAATAAACCAACTGCAGTAGCTCTTGAGAAGTTAGAAGCCCCAAGTCCTTTTTCATAGATGTAAATAGCCAACTGATATTGAAAATCTACAACCTGCACATTACCAAAGGCGACAAGACGTTCAAAATTAGAGCCCATCAAACGACCTAAGTTCATAATGAGGAGAGTTACAATAGTTGGTCTAATACCAGGTAAAGTAACGTGCCAAATTCTTTGCAGTTTATTTGCACCATCAATGGTTGCGGCCTCATATAAATCTGGAGAAATACCTAAAATGGCAGATAGATATATAATTGAGCCCCATCCCATAGACTGCCAAACACCGATTAATACATAGGAAACTGCCCAGTGATTTTTCTCGGTTAAGAAAGGAATACCTTGACTAATAAGTCCCTTATTCATCAAGAAGATATTAATCAACCCAGATTCCGGTTTCATCAAATTGAGCATTACAGAGGCAATTACAACCCAAGAGAGAAAATATGGAAGGTATAATACAGTCTGAGTGACTTTCTTAAACCAATGAATCTTAACTTCATTGAGCAAAATTGCAAGGATAATTGGTGCTGGAAAGCTTACTGCTAAATCTAAAAGGTTAAAAACAATTGAGTTTCTAAGAGCAATCTTAAAATCTTTGTCTTGAAATATCTTTTTAAAGATTTCAAGTCCGACATATTTACTTCCCGCATAGCCTTTTGCTGGTTTGTAATCCATAAAAGCCATTCTAATTCCGGGATATGCTGCATACTTAAAAGTAAATACAAATATCAGGGGAAGCATAACAAGAAGATATAACTGCCAATCTCTTTTGAGAAAATAGAGCATACCTTTCTTCTTAAACATTGGCTGAGCAATTTGTGTAGCTTTACTATCTAAAACTGAGTTCTTCAAATGTGGCCTCCTAAACCTTATATCTTATTATTCGATTCACTTTTAGCTAAAAACAATTCATAAACTTCAAAATATCTATCAATTTCAATCATTTATAAATATTATTTTACAGCTTTGTAGAATTATGCTCTGAGCTCTAAAAACAATTAAGATAAGTATTTGCACTCTTCCGTTATTCTATATTTGAAAAAAAATTAGATAATTATCACAAAAAGTCAAAAACCTCTCAAAAACAATCATTTAAGCGTTCTTGACTTTTCAACTGAGGTTAATGGTTATAATCTTAAGGTATGAAACAAATATATTACACCTACCCCGGTTTTAAAGCCAAAGCGTTAACGCTTTCCTATGATGACGGAACAGTTTCAGATTACCGTTTAATTGAAACTCTTAATAAATATGAAATAAAGACCACTGTCCACTTAAATAGTGATCTTCCAAGAAATGATAGAATTGATAGTAAAGAATATAATGCACTCTATGTCGGTCATGAAATTGCTTGTCACACAGCAACACATCCCACTATTAACAGAGAAACACTTTCAACTGTGGCAATGGAAATTCTACAAGACAGACTCGCCCTTGAAAAACTTACAAGAAAGCCTGTAATGGGCCTCTCTTATCCTAATGGCTCAACCAGCAAAGAAATTGAAGCGCTTCTTCCAGGACTTGGAATTAAATATGCCCGTACTGTAAATAGTACTTTTAACTTTGAAATTCCTGAAAACTTTCTGTCTCTTAATCCCACTTGTCACCATAATGAAAAGCTACTAGAGCTAACAGATAAGTTTATCAACTTTAATAAACGACAATACCTCAAGCTCTTTTACCTTTGGGGCCATAGCTTTGAATTCGATAGAGATGACAACTGGTGCTTATTAGAGCAGTTTTGCCAAAAGATTAGCAGAAGAGACGATATCTACTATGCAACTAATGTTGAGCTTTATGATTACCTAAAAGCTGCTAAAATGCTTGAATTTACAGTAGATGGTTCTTATGTTTATAACCCAACAGCTCTTGATATCTACTTAGAGGTTGAGGGTGAAAAGGTATTAGTTGAAAAAGCTACAGGACTTTACTTATAAAACTAAAAATAGGAGTAGCGTATTAGGCTACCCCTATTTACTACCATTTCTTGTTGGGACAATGTAAAAGAGTGCGAGAAGCTCTTAGCTCCACATAGCACCCGCAAGAAAGACATGTGCCTGAGGAAAGCTTATCGCACGCTTTACATAACAAAAGCCGCTTTTGATAACAAATATCATCACATCGCTCTTCTGTTTTTATAAGGGCAATGTGGTGCTTAACCTCTTGATACGCTTTTATATTAGCTTCCTCTAAGAGACAACGTTTACAATTAACCAAGTTTAACCTCTATAGCACTTACGCTATTTTTTTCAAGTTTCACATGAATTACCTTATCCTTAATAGTTGTATTAAGGCTTAAAGGTTTGACTACTTGAGGAGAAGTAAAGCTGTTGTAATCAAGATAACTACCAGTTAAAGTACGAGCTCTTTTAACTCCTATGGGGTTTAAGCCCTCTAAAAGAATATCACACTCATTAGCCTCTAAGGCAAGATTACAAATTGTAATGAGCAAGGTATCCTCTTTTAAAGAAGAGGCAACAGTAAGATTAGGAACTTTATAGTCTTCATCTCCAACTAAAGAGGAAGAAGCATAACTTTCTACTTCCATTGCTTCTTGATGTCCTTTATACATTTCAAAAACATAATAAGTTGGAGTTAACACCATCTTATCACCTTCAGTTAGAATTACAGACTGTAGTACATTCACGATTTGAGCAATATTTGCCATTGAGATTACATCTGCTTTATTAACAAAGATATTAAGATTAATTCCAGCAACTAAGGCATCTCTTATAGTATTTTGTTGATAAAGGAATGCAGGATTAGTATCTTCAATCACATCATACCAAGTACCCCATTCATCGATTGCCAGCTTTACTCGCTTTTCTTTATCGTAGCGTGCAATAATAGAGGCATGGTTATTAATAAACTCCTCAATCTTCATTGTTTTATTAAGCGTTGACCAGTATTCTCTTATAGGATAATCGATAGAGCTTCCTTTATGAAACCAATCATCCAGTGGCCTTGTATAGTAATGCAGTGATAAAGCATCTACATATTTTAGCGCTCTTTGACTTAATACCTCAGTCCAATGGTAATCATCTTCACTTGCACCAGAGGCAATCTTTTCAATCTTAAAATCTGAATAATCTTTTAAATAAGTTGAATACTGACGAAGTAAATCTGCATAATACTCCACTCTCATATTGCCACCACAACCCCAAGCCTCATTTCCAATTCCCCAATATTTAACATTAAATGGAGAGACTGAACCATTTTTAGCTCTCAATTGTGACATTGGAGAGTTAGACGGGCAATTGCAGTATTCTACCCAAGAACTGAATTCTTGCACACTTCCAGAGCCTACATTTCCTGATAGGTAGCAATCAGCTCCTATTAAAGAGCACAGTTCAACTGCTTCATGGGTGCCAAAGCTATTATCCTCACTAAAGCCTCCCCAGTTGGTGTTGATTATCTTCTTTCTGTTCTCGACTTTTCCAACTCCATCCATCCAGTGATAGGTATCAGCAAAGCAACCACCGGGGTAGCGAAGAACCGGCACGCTCATCTCTTTTAGCGCCTCAATTACATCACATCTAAGGCCGTGAATATTAGGAATTTTGCTATCTTCTTTTACAGCAATTCCTTCATAGATACAACGACCTAAATGCTCAGAAAAGTGGCCAAAAATATTCTTATTTATTTTACCAATAGATCTTTTTCCATTGATGATAATCTTACTCATTCTATATCCTCCAAAATTTTTAATTCACCAGCAACTAAATCGACTGTCACTTTTCCCTGATGCGTTAAGATAACAGTACTTTGGGGCTCCTCACTATTATTAATAACTGCAAGTTTTTTACTTTCACTAAAATAAGCACACTCGGTAAATTTATTATCACATATATAAGCAGTCGCTTCAGTTTTCCCCATTGCGTAAAGCAATATATTTAAAAGTAATCGTGTATTTTCAACTGTGTAATTAAAGTGTGTTAAATAAATACCTTTACCTTTATCATATTCATTTACCACTATTTTAATTTCCTCTTTTTCATTTACAACTACTGCATTCTTATCAGTTAGAAAGATTTCCTCTTTTCCTTTTATAAAAGCGCCTTGTGGAATTGTAAACAATGCCTTATGTAGAGGGGTGAGTTTTCCATGGCATACTTTTGCTCCAGTATCTTCATCCACTCCTAATACATCAAAGAGTGCAAAATTAAAGCCTTTTTCTGTTCCCATACTAGGTTCATTCACACCTATAAACACTCCGCCATTAGCAACATAACGGCGAAGGTTTTCAACTAAAGCGATATCATCCCAAGCCTTCGAGCCGGACCAAGCAGATAAAGATGCCCCTGCGTTGATAATAACACTATATTGTGATAAATCTTTCTTCGCCTCCTCAAAGTTTATAAACTCCACTTGGGCAGGAAAGCCTGAAAGCGCTTCATTAATATGAATTAAATCATGCATAAAAGTTTCATGAAAGTGACCAGAAAGGGTCCAAGACCGTAAAGAACCATAAGTGTGAAGTACCGCTATTTTATTCAAGATTGGAACACTCTTTTCGGCAGAAGTCAGCTCCTTTATTTGATTAAATTCCTTGGTAATCTTTTCAATTTCATCAACAAAAAGCGGATACTTTTCTACAAGATGTAAATAGCCACCAAGTCCAATTCTTTCTATTTTTGAGTGCAATAACGCACGCCTTACAGAAATCCAATAACGCCTTGCATCCTTTTCAGGACTTCCGCCTTCTTTAAAAGTGGGAGCTCCTCCAAGTCCTACTGGAAAGAGGTAAGGATGTAATCTTAGTTCATGACAAGGAACTTCGACTCCAGAGCAAAGGCGCACTTCAAAGCCAGAAAATACACACTTAATTAACCCATCAAAGTTCATAGTTTTAAAAAGAGGAGAATAAGGCTCTAAGCCTATCCAACTATCATCATAAAATACATAAGCTTTCTTATTATAAGAGTGTACTATATCTACCATTTCTCTACCCAATTTAGCGACAAAGCTATTGGTCAATTTCATGTAATCACTTTTAGCTTTTGTAGGTGGCATATGAGTTACTTGCAGCTTTCCTTTGTTGATAAAATCTTCCGCCGTTAAGCTGTAGCCATAAGTTGTTTCAAACTCTTCTAAGGCTTTTTCACTTACTGAAAAATCATAACTTGCCCAGTCAGAAAACAAGTTTCTATTTCTTTCATCGCTTCCCCAAATCCAAACAAAGTTATAAAAAAGCGAGGTGAAGCGAACAACAGAGGTATTATCATGAGCCTTAGTCCATTTATCTAAGTAACTTAATAAGTATTCGCGAGCAACAGGAAGCCTTGGATCTATTGGAATTAAATGTTCTTTTGTCCAACTGTTCGTAACATGGTTGTACATAGAAATCTCTTCCCAGATTCTATAAGATAGAAAGGAAACTGAGTAAAGGTGAAAAGGAACTGTTTTAACTGTAACTTTACCCTTTTGGTAGTTATACTCCCTTTGAGCTAACTGTCTATCTTCACTTCTGTCCCAAACTTCTAGATATGATAAAGCTTTTTGAGTTTCATTAATCTCAAACTGTTCTTTATAAAAGGAATCAAGCAAATCAATCTCGAGCCTCTCCCCTTTAGCCGTTATAAAAGGCGTTGTAAGAAAGGTTTGCGCACGGGTCTCAGGATGCAAAGCAGCAAACTCATTGTGTTCACGAATGATACAGATGGTTGAATATATTTTATAACCTGAGGAAAGAATATCCTCAGATAAAGTAGTTCCTTCACTATCTCTAATTACATCAGCACCCCAACGTTTTGCTAACTGTAATGTTAATTTCTCATAGCCAGCTTCTCCTGGCATAGTAAAATTCCCTTTATTCATTTTAACTCCTATAGTTTAACCTTTAATAGAATCTGAGCGGCTTGGCTTTTGGTTATAAAACTGTTCGCTTTCACATCTGGCATTATTAAACCTAACTCTTCATTTGTTTTATCTTTAATATTTCGTCTAATTTGATAACCTAAACGTACAACGGTCAAAAACTCTTCAGCCCTTACTTCTTGATAAGGTTTTAACTTGTTATCCTCTATAAAGGAGGAAGGTATTAAATTGTTTTCATAAGCTGTTTCTACATCTGGGACAAAGGTTTCATGACCAATTACATCAATATAATGGTCTAAATATACCGCGGTCGGAAAAAGCCTTATTGTGTATATAAGATAATGAAATAGCTCATATCTTTTTAAATAACTGTTATCATTTAAAAGCTTTTTCAGTTCAATTTGATTATCTAACTCCGGTGGAAGATGACTCTCTTTAGGAATTTCTAAAAAAGATGTTTTTAATACCGGCCAAGTGTCAGCTAAATTCTTTTTATCTAGTTTTAATTGAGAAGCAATAAATTGTGCAAAAATAAAAGCTCCGTAATCATTTGTATGGGTAAAATCTGAAGGAAAGAAGTATTTCTTACTTTCTTCTAATCCTAAACTAATAAACAACTCCATGCTAAACTTATGAAGGTCTATCACCTGGATATTCTTCTCTTTTCCTATTAACAGACACTCTGAGGCAAACTCTTTTAATAAATCGTTATAATTTCCGCAGTTATCAAAAGAATTTCTTGCAAGAGGTGTAACTATAATAGCAATTGCCCCTTTTTCCTCGATTTCTTCAATATATTTGATTAAATTCTCGCGATACCCCGTATTATAATTCAACTCTTTAAGCTTTTGATCATTGTGACCAAATTGCATCAACACAATATCATTTTCCCTTATCTCTTTTATAACAATCTTATAATGGCCTTCTCTTCTAAAAGAGGCTGTAGTTAAACCTGAATGTGCATGGTTTGAAATAGCATTCTTGGTTATAAAATAAGACAGCATCTGTCCCCAACCAGAATAAGAGGTAAAGGGAGAATAAGGTAATTCAGCGCTTTGATCTGCAACTGTTGAGTCTCCAAAGATAAAAATCCTTCGCCCTTCTGACTTAGTTACTTTTATATTTTTAACTTTAGCATTAAAGAAAGCTAAATTGATCGCTTCATCATTAACTGCTACTTCTTGTCCTCTAGGTATTATAGGGCTTACATCAATTATAAAGGAAAGCGTTGTTAAGTTAGATACCTTTTCTTTAAAAGAAAGATGTCGTCTTGAGGTAAAGATTAATACCTCTTCTTCTAGGTTAACACTCTCAAATGTTATTTCAACTTCATAGATACCCTTTTCTTCAACCTCTTTCTTATAAAGGAGAGGAACCATTCTATTTTGAAGCTTTAAAATATCGCAACAAGAAAAAAAGCCATCTTTCTTCTTTATTGAAAACAGTTCCTTCTCTTGATTAACCCAAGAGGGTAGAAAGCCTGAATTAACTTCTGGTATTTTACCAATATCTTTACTTGAATAAATAAAACAATCGTCCATTTTTCCTCTTTCTTAAATCTTCAGTTCTAAAGTGGTAAAAAACAATTTAAAAAGGTTAAGAAATCTATCAAATTCAATCATTATCAAAAAAGCTGCTTCAACATTTTACCTTTGAGCAGCTTTATGTAGTTAATATCTTATAGCACTTGCTTCAAGCATTTTCTCAAATAAAGCTCTTGCTTTTTTAAGGGGTAAATCAATAAGAGGATCTAATAAAAAGGCTCTAAAGAGTAACTCTTCATCGTTTTGCCACATAGCCTCTAGTACCATTTCTTGAGTATCGGAAACGCGTCGAATCAGATTTTGAACTGCAAGCGGAGGATCTGTCGAAACAAGCGGCCTAATACTGTTATTAGAGATATAACCCATACTTTCAACAATTCGGCCTTTTGGTAAATAGCTAATCTGACCATTATTTGGATAGTTGATATTTGTTAAGATAGTACGATCTCCCATCAAAGAGCGAAGGATATCAACGCCTTCTTCATCAGAAAGTGATGCTATTAACTCATCATCTTTAAAGACCTTTGCTTTCTTTTCTATTGCTTGTCTAGCACGCCAAGAGTAAGGAGTTCTTACAACCCCATAGCTAAATAATTCTTCCTCTGTTTTTATAAACCAAGGAATAAACTCAGCAAGATGTCTATCACCCGCAGCACCTAAAGCACCAAACTCTCTTAAAAGGGCAAGAGCAATTCTTTGATCACAATCAAACCATTTCTCCTCTTTTATGCGGGTTTTGGCAACTTCGGTTAAATCAGTTTGCATTTCTTTAGAATTTGCAAGTTCAACAAGGCGAGGAAACAAATCTATACCATTCCATGACGCCTTAGTAACAAAGGTAAAGTGATTTACTCCTGTAATATCTAACTGAATCTCTCTTCTATCAGGAAGTGGAACTTCAAACCATTTAGCTACCAGCTTTGCAATAAAGGCTTCAGTATGGAAGACTTCATGACAGCATCCTAAGACTTTAATCTTTGGATAAGCTTTATATAAAGCTGCCGTACAAAGCGTCATAGGATTTGTGTAGTTTATTACCCAAGCTTGGGGACAATTTCTTTCAATTGCTTTGGCAAAATCGAAGAATAAAGGTAAAGCTCTTCTTGCTCTCATAATACCACCAGGACCTGTGGTATCGCCAACAGATTGCAATATGCCATACTCTTCAGGTAATACTAAATCACCATAACGACACTCAGTTAATCCCGGCTCAATAGATATGATAACAAGGTCCATTCCCTTTAGCGCTTCGTCTAATGATGATACCGCTTTGACTTTAAAGTGGCCTTCACTCTCATTTATTTTGAATATCCTATTAGCAACCTCTACGTTTTTGATGCTGCTTTCATTATCAATGTCATAAAGCACCAACGAACCATGAGTCATCTTGTTATAAGACAAATCTTTCATGAACTGAATTGCCCAAAGTCGGCTTCCACCACCAATAAT
>Ga0172378_10004577_pt1 | contig 12935 bp, 10 predicted proteins | sample GrowelOW332metaG_FD_119755 | JGI IMG/M metagenome (GOLD analysis project Ga0172378, IMG submission 119755) | Groundwater microbial communities from an aquifer near a municipal landfill in Southern Ontario, Canada - Pumphouse #3_1 metaG | ecosystem: Environmental > Aquatic > Deep subsurface >...
AATCCTGTTCCCATCGTAGATCGTAAAAGCGGCCGCATCTTCCTCATTGGGACGTGGAACAATGGCAAGGATCACGAAAACGATCTCATCCGCCACACCGGCGTAGACACTCGCAGAATCTTCCTGTTGCATTCCGACGACGACGGCCGCACCTGGTCCGCACCGAGGGAGGAGATCACCCTATCTCAACACATTAAAAGATGCCCATTCCAACAGGGCGCTGAAGGTGCCCAATATCGGGTAACCGCGGGTGCACAGCACCTGCGGACCAAGCAAAACGATTGGGGCTGGGTCGCCACAGGTCCCGGCCACGGCATCCAACTGCAAAACGGTCCCCATCGAAACCGCCTCGTCGTACCGGCAAATCATACCACAGCCACAGGAGCATCTTATTCCCACATCATTTATTCCGACGACAATGGACAAACGTGGAACATGGGCGGTACTGTCCCTCAAGCCGGAGAAAACGAAGCCACCGTAGCGGAACTCCCCGATGGCAAACTCCTACTGAACATGAGGAACTACAACCGGAAAACCGTCAAATGTCGCGCCCTCAGTTCCAGCAACGACGGAGGTCAAACATGGTCCGCGGTGCAATATCCGCAGGATCTCCTCGAACCCGTCTGTCAAGGCAGCATGCTGAACTACATGCCCAAAGGCAAAATCACGAACACGCTGGTATTCTCCAATCCCGCCTCCACGGACGAACGCAAAAATAGTACCCTCAAACTCAGTACGGATCAAGGACAAACATGGTCACAAATCCTCCTCGTTCACAAAGGCTTTGGAGCCTATTCCGACTTGGTAAATCTAGGCCACCGACAAATCGGTATTCTCTTCGAATATGGTACCTCCCATCCTTACGAAAAAATAGGCTTTGCGTCCATTCAAATGCAGAAGCTGAGGAATACAAAGAAATTCAAAAACTAAATATAGGTCCAGAATAACATTAAAACACCTCTAGAAAGAAAAAAAATTCGAAAAAGCGAATTCTCAAGTCACTCACTTTTTATGACATAGAAGATAATAAGGTTTCACTGTGTGTAACTGAAAAATTATTGTGTGAATTCCAGCGGAATAAATATAGGTAATTCCATCATTTGGGCTATATTATATTAAGTAGAGATCAAGCGCAGTTTACAAGATCAGGGTCTTGAGAGTAGTGACTTAAAAGCAGAAGCTATAGAGATCAACTTGATACGAAGATTCATCATGGCTGAATTACCACTTCGAACCTCCTATTGAGATATTCTTATAAGTTTTTTCATCAGCTTTCTAAAAATGTAGGCCTTACAAAAACTATTTAAACCGAGAATAAAATATGAAGTATCACCCCAAATATTTAAAAGAACGCCTAAATATGCAGTTAAATTATAGAGTACCAGCTTTGCATCATTACAGATAAAACCTATGAAGAATATTGGAATAATAACATGGATAGGTGGTGGAAATTATGGTACATCCTTACAAGCCTTTGCCTTATACCAATTCCTATCTGAAAAAGGATACAAATGTACTATTGTAAATGCATTTAATCCTGACCACTTTAGTATAAAGCCACGCATACGATGCTTACTCGATATTTTCGGTATACAGGGAATAAGAGAAAGAATCAGGATAAATAAACTATCTGATTCACGCAAGTACATTAAACTGAGAAAATTTATCAAAGATAATTTCAAGCAAGAATTCATTACGTCTACAAGTAAATACAGAAGGTTATTGAATAAAACAGATGTCTTTTGTGTTGGGAGCGATCAAGTATGGAATGCATACTATAATTTCAACCCTTTCAACTTTTTAAATTTTGCTCAAAACAATAAGCGAATTTCCTATGCATCAAGTATGGGAACAAATGATTTCCCAGAGCAATATAAAGATTCAATAAAAGATCTCTTACTTAAATTTGACCATATATCCCTACGTGAAGAAACAGGCAAACAAGCCGTCGAAAAACTTACTGCGCGTAACGATATTAAGACGGTGCTTGATCCTACGTTCTTGTTGTCATCAGACAAATGGAAAGAAATTGCCAAACAAGCTGTTATAGAGATGAAGCTACCTCAGAAGTTTATTCTATGTTATTTTATAGGAAATAATTCCAATTATGTTAAGCAGGTAAAAGATTTAAGTGAAAAACTTGGTATCAATAATATCTTGATTATACCTCTCGTTGAGAATCCGATTTTCTACATAGAAGGAGCTACTCTCTATCGTTATGCCTCCATTGCAGAGTTTGTTTATTTATTAAATCAGGCTACTTGGATATGTACAGACAGTTTTCATGCTACTGTATTAAGTATTAGTATGGAAAAGAATTTTTCAGAGTTTCTTCGGTTCAAAGATGCAGATAAAGATTCTCAAAATAGTAGGATTTATGATATTCTAGATACATTTGGGCTTCAAAACCGCTTGTACAGCTCAAATAATTATGAATGGGCACAGCCTATTAATTTTACACAATCACGTAGCATTCTTCAAAATCTTCGTGAAGATTCGATGGACTGGCTAATCAACTCTATAGAACATTGATTATGGATTCAATTAAAAAAGTTCGTCAGTCCAACTTTGAATTGTTACGTATCGTAGCAATGATATTTATAGTAACTCATCATCTGATTATTAAGGGGGCTGATACTTGTGGGTATTTGACCACTTATGATTTAAAGAAAGATGGTTGTTTGGGCTTATTTATAAATGGACTCGCGATAGTGGGGGTGTTTGTTATCCACTTTGCCTTATTAGTATTGGTCGCACCTATATTAGAAGTAGCTCTTAAGGGCAAAGACGAAAGAACCGTAGGGAAATGGGTAATACTATTGCTTATTGTAAATGTATTCTTTGGATTTTTATTGGGATATGTAAATGACAACGGGTACAATTATTCAAATTTCATTCTGCTTTATGTAATTGCAAGATATATACGGTTGATTGAAGAGAAACCAACGAGGCTATACAATCATATACAGAAATTTGGAATCTTATACTGGATATTGGCCGCAATTCTGTTGACAGTTGGCTTTGTCATCTTATATAAAATAGGGAAAGTACCTTCATCAACACGTTATTTTGCTTATAACAATCCGCTCGTACTTTTTTCTGCATTTTGCATCTTTATTGTTTTCTCATCTTTAAAGTTTAAATCCAAATGGGTTAATATAATAGCTGCAGGAATGTTTGGAGTGTTTCTTATGCATACACCACCAGAAATCATCCCACTAAGAAACAAAATTTCATCGTTAATTTTCTTACAATATGGTTATTTGGGAATATTTGCGGAGGTTTTCATACTATTTACGGCACTAACAATTATAGCAATTCCAACTGAAAAGTTAAACAGTTTCATAAGCAAAACTCTTCAGAATAGATTCAAAATTTTAGCTTAATAAAATTATTTGATAGAATGGCATCTCTGCGAAACAACTATTACGTCAATTCTTTCTTTTGGAGCACTGTATCAAGAATACTTTCTGCCATTGTAGGTTTATTTAGTGTTCCGCTTTTGTTAGGTCTCTATGGAAAGGCCGATTATGGTATTTTGGCTTTGGCCACTTCATGCAATGGATACATGAGCTTACTGGATCTTGGTATGAATACAGGTGCTGTAAAATTCTTTTCACAGTGGAAGGCTGAAGGGAAAGTTGACTTGATACATAAAGTGTCTGGTACAAACATGACTTTTTATTTCATTATTTCCGGGATTAATATTCTATTGCTTGTTTTATTGGCATTATTTGGAGAACCGTTGTTTAATATAACACATGAACAATTCATTACATTGCGTGAATGTCTATTTATTCTCGCCATATTCAATATATTTAGCTGGGAGACAACACCATTTCAACAGCTTTTACAAGCTGATAAACAGATTGCTTTTACAATGAAGATACAATCTGTTTCGCAAATTTTAAAACTAGTGTTAGTAGGTTTGACTATTTGGATGAAGTTACCGTTAATAACTTATTTTTTCTTTTTTACGGGAATTGTGGCAATACTTATTATTCCTTATTGTATAAAATGTAAGAGGAAAAAATTGGTTTTAGACTTAAAACCTAAGATTTATTGGAAGGAATTTAAGGTCGTTCTAACCTTTAGTTTGGCTATATTTGCACTGAGTTTATTTCAAACAACGGCAACACAATCACGTCCAATTATTTTGAGTATATTTTCACAAAATGGTGCAGAAACAGTGGCTGATTTTAGGATAGTTGAAGTGTTCCCTTCATTTGTTATTATGCTTAGTGGGGTATTTGGAGGAATCTTTCTACCTAGGACATCGGAGATGGTAGCCAAACATGACCAGAATGCAATAGAAAATTTTGCTTATAAATGGACACGATTGACTACTGTTATTGTTAATGTTTTATGTTTTCCTATCATAATAGGGGCAAACGATATTTTGTCTGCTTATGTCGGTCCACAATATAGTAATTTGTCTATTTGGCTGATCATATGGATTCTGACAGTTCTCTGTCAGATGCACACAACACCAGGGAATGCTCTTGTACTCTCTTATGGCAAAACAAAGCTATTAGTTCTTGTAACGGCTCTTGATTGTATATTTTCTATAATTCTCAACTGTGCATTAAGCAAAACGTTGGGAGTTGGTTCAGCAATTATTGCTTATGCAGTATATGTTTTCATTATTATAGGTCTGTATTACGTATCATTTTATAAAAAACTTTTAGGGTTAAGCAGAAAGAAATTATTCTTGGATTTTTTACACCCTACTTTGATTGCAATGGTTTCCTTGTTATTATGTCTGTTGATTCCCTTTGAAGAAATATCTTTTTGGAGTAACAATAGATTTTATCATTTAGCAATGTTATTTATAAAAGCAGTTTGTTGGTTTATACCGTATGTCATAATGATATTTGCATTTAAATTGGTAACAGTAAAAGAGATTAAAAATGCGAGGTAAAGACATTTGTACATATAGTAAATGCACTGGTTGTTTTGCTTGTGCTAATATTTGTCCAAAAAATTGTATCACTCTTAAAAATGATAAATACGGGGAAATACATCCGGTCGTTGATCAGAACTTATGTATAGACTGTAAAATATGCCAGAAGACTTGCCCTAATAATAGATGTTTTGAATTTAAATATCCAAAAAAATGTTATGCAGCATGGATTACTGATACAGAAAAAAGGAAGATTTGCGCTTCGGGGGGTATCGGTACTGAGTTTTCGGAATATGTAATTAAGCAAGGTGGTGTGATTTTTGGTTCGCGATATGATGAAAACCTTAATCCTATTATAACGTGGACTAATCTATTAAGTGAACTTAAACATTTTAAGGGATCTAGATATGTTCAGTCAAAAATAGGCAATGAAACCTACAAACAAGTCAAGAAATTTCTGTTGACTGGACGATTAGTGCTGTTTATTGCCACACCCTGTCAGATAGCAGGACTATATGGCTTTCTGAAAAAGTCGTATGAAAATCTCATTACTGTAGATTTAATTTGCCATGGTGTATCACCAACGATCTATTTTCAACAAGAAATTTCTTATTTGAAGCAGAAATATAGCCTTTTAGATATTGCTGATGCCCGCTTTCGGGGTAATGACGGAAACAATTTTTGTCTGACTTTATGGAATGAAGCCAGACAAAAATTATTCCCAAGAAACAATTATCTTCAAAAAATCTTCCAAACGGATGAAAAAGAACAGTACTACATAAAAGGATTCTTAACAGGAACATCTCTTCGGGAGAACTGTTATACCTGCAGCTATGCGCGGCCTGAAAGAATTTCAGATCTTACCATTGGCGATTTTATAGGATTAGGAGCTAAAATGCCATTCATATATTCCAAAGGCAATGTCTCATCCATCACTACTAATACGCAAAAAGGGTATGGTTTCCTAATGAAAGTCTCTAAGGACAATAATGAATTGAAAATTGTAGAACGAGACTATAAAGAACGGCTAGCCTATAGACCTTCATTGATGGAACCTTTCAAACGAGACGAACGTAATGCTGAATTTCGGAAGCAATTTACGTTGTTTGGTTTCCCACAAGCCATCCGTCTTGTTTTTGGCAACGAAATCAAAAAGGAATATCATTCGATGCTGCTTCACAGATTATATCCTAATCATATAGCCAAGCTGTGTATTATGAGGATACTTGGAAAGACAGGTATAATATGGGTCAAAAAATTATTGAATAAACAGGCTTAAGGTGCCTAATCGATATAAGCATAGCCTTAACTGTACTATATGCAGCTAATAGCTTTACTCTGATGAAAGATAATCATGACAACGATGGTGTAGATAGAAGTTTAAAGTGACTATTGCCAATATCACTCACGATATAGCTTAATTTATGCAAGTGTTTTTTTGAATAAGTTGACACAAACTTATTTAAAAAATGAGAAATAACAAAAAGATTAACGATCACATTCATCTGGAGATTTTAAACTCTTACCTTCATGGAACGAAGGGAAAGTATACGATTGAAAAAGAAAATAGTATATCAATAGTTCAATCCGGAATTGGCTTCGTATCTTTGGGATGGAAAACAAACCATTACCATTATATGAAGGATAAAGCAGCATCAACCAGTAACGAGGATGTATCTTCAGAAGAGAATATCACCTCTTTGAAAGTACACATCAAACAGTTGGAATCTGACCTGAAGCGCCCAGAGATGGCGCATGACATGTATGATTGCATGATAGGCATGGTCAAAAAGAAGTACCACTTTAAGTAAGGTACGAAAAAACTCCGATGTCAAATGATAGACAATATAACAGGTAAACGGATATTTCTCATGTGCGAAAGTTTTTTTGGATATGATAAAGCTCTCAGAGATACGTTGTTTCGTATGGGTGCCAAGGATGTTTATTTACATGATATTGCTTGGATTCAGGCTTCATTACGTGGAAAGCCAAATTGGAAAACTTTTTTTTCAATACTTAAAAATCCTTATGCCCGTTCTCAATGGACGCAAAAATTGATAGAAGAAATAGGGGACAGGCATTTTGACATTTTTCTATGTCTTCCTATTACGCCCTTTAAAAAATCATTTATGATATGGTTAAGGCAATGTAACCCAAATATAAGATGTGTACTCTTTCTTTGGGACTGTGTGGATGGAATAATGTCTTATTATAAGGACTATTTTCATTTATTCGATAAGATATGGACATTTGATAGAGACGACAGTGAAAAATATGGATTTACTTATCAACCAGATTTCTATGTAAATGATGATACCATTTCCTATGGTCAATGTTTTTATGACATGAACTTTATAGGTAACCTTAGTCACTGTAAGGCTGTATTTGATCGCCCGAATATACTATCCTATATTCAACATTTTTCTGAAAAGTATAGACTTCGATCCTTTCTATACCTGAAATATTCGGATCATGAATCAAAGCTTCATCACTATTTAGGAATTAGCAAGAAGTATGAAAAAATAATAAATCCATTTTCACATGAAGATTTCATGCATACAGAGATCCTGTCTTTAAAAGAGGTAAACGATAAACAGAAAGATGCGAGGGTAATTATTGACCTTACTCATGAAAATCGTCAGGGACTGACAATCAATGCAATTACAGCCCTAGCAAAGGGTAAAAAATTGCTTACAACAAACAAGCGGATTGTCCAAGAATCTTTTTACAATCCAGCTAACATCTTTGTTTTAAACAGTAAGGACCCTTGGATTGATATTAATTTCTTCAAGAGTTATCCACAACCGGTAAATATGAGTGGTCTCCGCATAGATAACTGGTTAAGAACAGTCTTAAATTCTATATAATTTGATTGTTTTATGATACTAACTAGGTCTGGTATCCCCTAAAAAACAAAAATATTGATCATAAAAAAGCTTGTATATATTCGCCGTATTTTGTAACTTTTGATGATCAATCTTGCAAAGATTGATCATGTATGAAATACCGAACGACATTTGCCAGAAAGAGAAGTTTATTATTAGGAATAAAATTGGGGACTCAACCCTGTCAACAGATAATGGATCGATTTGAAATATACTGTGTACAAAATTACAAAATATATAATTAAATATTTTTTAAATATAATGGTATAACACTCCCAATTATACACTATTGTTGGTTCGGTAAAGGAGATATGCCTAATTTGGCATTAAAATGTATTGGCATCATGGAGAAAATTTCTACCAGATTATGAAATTAAAGAGTGGAATGAAGATAATTTTGATGTAAATATAATTTCATCTAAACATCAAAATCTTTTCTTGCTAAAACAATGAAATAAAAGAAGCATGTTTGGAATAGGTATGCATTATAAAATTTTATAGTATAAATATGAAGATAATCCTCTTAGTGTTTGGAACTCGGCCAGAAGCTATTAAAATGGCGCCACTTGTAATGGAGTTCGAGAAATATCCGAAAAACTTTCGGACTGTAGTTTGTGTTACTGGTCAACACCGGGAAATGTTAGATCAAGTCCTAACTATCTTTAACATACACCCAGATTATGATCTTAACATCATGAAACAGGGGCAGGACTTATATGATATCACAACAAAGGTTCTACTTGGAATGCGTGATGTACTTAAGAATGCTAAACCGGATGTTGTGCTCGTTCATGGTGATACGACTACAAGTACCGCAACAGCACTTGCTGCTTTCTATCAGCAGATTCCTGTAAGTCATGTCGAAGCAGGACTTCGTACACACAATATTTACAGTCCATTTCCAGAAGAAATGAATAGATTAATTACAAGTCGTATCGCCACTTATAATTTTGCACCAACACCGTTAAGTCGTCAGAATTTATTGGATGAAAATGTAAAAGACGAACAAATTATAGTTACAGGAAATACAGTTATTGACGCGTTACATATTGTAGTAGATAAAATTAAAAATGATAAAGTTCTCGATACTAAATTGAAAAAAGAACTTAAAACAGCAGGATATGATGTCAATCGTCTCAACGATGGTAAAAAACTTATATTAATAACTGGGCACCGGCGCGAAAACTTTGGAGACGGTTTCATTAGCATGTGCAAGGCTTTTAAAACATTAACAAAAAAGTATCCTGAAGTAGATTTTGTTTATCCAATGCATCTTAATCCTAATGTACGCAGGCCTATTCATGAGGTCTTTGGAGAGAATTTGAGTTGTTTGGGCAATATATTTTTTATTGAACCTCTAGAGTATCTCAGCTTTATTTATTTAATGGAGAAGAGTTTTTTGGTCCTTACGGATAGTGGTGGTATTCAGGAAGAAGCTCCAAGTCTTGGAAAACCAGTTCTAGTGATGCGTGATACCACTGAGCGTCCCGAAGCTCTCGAAGCTGGAACGGTAAAGCTAGTAGGTACTGATTATAACAAGATTGTTTATGAAGTTTCCATGCTCCTTGACGAACCTTCAGCCTACGATGCTATGAGTATGGCTATTAATCCATATGGAGATGGCAATGCTTGTGATAGAATCATTAATACACTGAGATAATTACTCTATTAATAATTAGAAACAATAAAGAAGATATTATGATTCCAAAGGTTATTCATTATTGTTGGTTTGGAAGAGGTAAAAAGCCTAAATTTGCCATGCAATGCATCGAATCATGGAAAAAATTTCTTCCCGAATATGAAATTAAAGAATGGAACGAAGATAACTTTGACCTTAATTTATTCCCATATACAAAAGAAGCATACGAGAATCACAAATTTGCTTTTGTTACTGATGTAGTTAGGTTGTATGCCCTCTATTATGAAGGTGGAATTTACATGGATACAGATGTAGAAGTATTGAAAAGTTTAAACCCATTTCTTAACAATGTAGCATTTTCTGGATTTGAAGATGATGAAAATGTCCCTACGGGAATAATGGGAAGCGTAAAAGGTGGTATCTGGGCCAAAGAAAACTTAGATTACTATATTGGTAAGCACTTTATAAATGAAGATAAATCATACAACTTAACAACAAATGTAGAAGTAATAACTAAATACATGGAAAAAAAGGGTTTAAAAAGAAATGGAGATCTTCAGAATTTTGATAATTTAATAAAAATATACCCCAAAGATTATTTCTGTCCAAAATCATATAATGACGGAAAAATTAGATTAACATCCAACAGTATTACTATTCATCATTTTTCCGGTTCTTGGTTGCCTCGATCAATTAAAATACGTATGAAAATAAAAATGTACATACCGTCATTTATCGTCAAGTTCATTCAGAAAAAACTTCATTAAGAGTATACAATATATCTATCTGTCAATCACTCATAATAATTTGTTGTTTAATAAAAATACTAATTGCAGAGAATTTATTCATGCAAAAACATTGCAATTGTTTACTATATTTTTACTTCCTGTATTATAAAATTAATTGTATTTACCTACGCGATTTCTGATAAAGATTATTCCCTTTGAGTATTCTGTACGCACTAAATAAATCGATAAATATATAAAAAATGGATTCATTAGTATCAATTATTATACCTGTTTATGAAGTAGAGGAGTACATAGAGCGTTGTGCTCGAAGTGTTTTTGAACAGTCATATGAAAATATTGAGTATATTTTTGTCAATGATCATACAAAAGACAAAAGCATAGAAGTATTAAATAACATTTTATTAGACTATCCTTATAGAGCTTCTGCTGTCAACATTATCACTCATAGTTATAATAGGGGATTAGCTGCAGCTAGGAACACTGGCGTTTCTGCTGCTCACGGACAATATTTAATGCACGTTGATAGTGATGATTACATTGAATCGAATACAATAAAAGAGTGTGTAGTAGTAGCTACAAAAAACAAAGCTGATATAGTAGTCTTCGGGATGGTTCAAGAATTTAAAGGTACATGTCACAAATTACTACCTCCCCGAGTTATTTCTAAAAATCAATATTTAAGTAAAATAATAAGAAAAGATATTCCTGCACAAGTATGCGCAAAGTTAATCAAGACCAATTTATATCGGTCATATAACATATATGCCTTACCAGGTGTAAATTTTGCAGAAGATTATTCTGTTTATCCCAAACTTGTATATAATGCTCAAAGGATTGAGTTCTTGTATAAATCGTTTTATCATTATATCCGGGATAATAACAAAAGCTATACTTCACAGTTTAACCCTCAAAATATATCAAATGCATTTTCTGCTATGGATGAAATAGAATCTTTTTTTAAGCAGCAGAATCAATATACCGAGGATGTAAATGTATCTCGATTACGTTTTTCTGCATATGCTCTTAATGTCTGCATATCTTTCTCAAACGATAATAAACTTATTCATGAAATCATATCAAATATTACATATAGTCAGAAATCTTTTAGAGAGCTCAGCATCAATCATAAAATTATAATTTATTTGGCCTACCATCATCATTTTCAACTTCTTCGAGTATTTGTAAAATCTACTAGAACTATATACAATATAATTCGACCATATTTAAAAAGAAATTAATATCTAATGATATATATAATAACTTTTTTTATTTCTATATTCTGTGCTTATTGTGTAGAAATATCAAGATCGAAGATTCTGAAAATTATTTTTTTTATTTCTTCAATGATTCCTTTAATTCTTATAGGTGGTTTTAGAGACATAACTATAGGAGCGGATACCCAAGCGTATCCGTTAACTTCATTTGAATGGGCACAAAATTATGTTTATATATCACAGTTTTTAACTGGAGAAATGATTGAACCTCTATATGTTCTATACGTATGGTTGGTTGTTCATTTTATTAGTAATAATTTTCAGGATGTGTTATTCTGGACTAATACTTTTATCATTGTTTTTTTTTATTTGGGATTCTATCGATTCAAAAAGATGGCACCTATGCATACAATGGTATTTCTGTTTTGCTTTCTATTCTTCAATCTCTTTCTAAGTATGTCAAGACAAGGAATGGCTATGGCTTTAGTATTCTTTGCATCTTCCTTCCTTGTATTAAATCGGAAATTGATTCCTTTCGCGATTATCGTTTGCATATCGTCATTTATTCATAAATCAGCCTTACTTGCACTACTATTAATACCATTTCTTTACATTCAAAACAAGAAGGTTAATAAATACATTGTTATAACTGCAATAATAATCTTTATAACATATTCAACTGTGCTCAAATATTTTGTATCATTTGATAGTCTTGAAAAATACAGTCAATATCAAGTTGGGGAAAATTATGAAGGATTCTTCTCAATATCAGAATTTATCATTCGGTGTGTTTCGCTTAGTTCCATAATATTTTGTACTAAGAAAATATATAAGGACAAATTTTATGATAGCGTTATTGCTCTATTCATTTGTGAGTTTTTCGTAAACTTATTGCAAATTTATAGTCGCTACGCTGGTCGTATAGGATATTATTATTTTAGTATGTATTTAGTGTTATTGCCTCATTACGTATTAAAATTAGGGAAATCTAAGTACAAAAGAGTTGTATGGACTGGAATAATTTTACTTTCTGTCTTTTTTTGGTGGTATGTTAATATTGAGACACAATCAGGATACACATACCCCTACTCATCTAAAATTCTCAGAAATATTATTTAGTAACCCTTTAAATATAAGTTTAAATACCAATTAGTCGCCCCCCAAAAAAGGTATATAAGAACTGATTAACAGTAAACTGGCATTATAAATATTTTGATAAATTTGCAAGTTTTTATATCTTTAAATGTAGGAACCTACAATTTTTTATAATAGCAACACTATCGACTCATCTTTATTCTCATCATTGGATAATTTACTGAATCAGCAACATCCTTTTGTTCAAACTTTCCGAGAAAATTAACTGGTCTGTTTTTGAAGATTCTACAGTATAGGAAAAGAATGTAACTTATCCCACAGATGCCAAGCTACACAAAAAGATAGTTGGCAAAGTGCTTGAGATTGTAAAAGAGTTGAAATTGCCCCTGCGTCAGTCCTACACCTTTGTTTTGAAAAGAATTTACAGGGATCAACGTTTTCGTAATCATC
>Ga0172378_10004578_pt1 | contig 12935 bp, 9 predicted proteins | sample GrowelOW332metaG_FD_119755 | JGI IMG/M metagenome (GOLD analysis project Ga0172378, IMG submission 119755) | Groundwater microbial communities from an aquifer near a municipal landfill in Southern Ontario, Canada - Pumphouse #3_1 metaG | ecosystem: Environmental > Aquatic > Deep subsurface >...
ATACTTTACTCCACACTTATTTCCATACCTTCAGAATATTCGGAAGCTGCACAACTTGACGGCGCAACAAATGCACAAATTAACTTCTACATAAAATTCCCGCTTCTCCGGAATACCGTCTGGCTGCTGTTCCTTTTTAATTCAATAGGTGCATTACAGGTATTTAACGAACCAACAATGATATCGAAAATCTTATCGCTGTCTCCAAACTATACACCTGCAATGTACATTTACAATCAGGCGTTTCTGTTCGGTTCCTTTACTTATGCAATAGCGATGGGAATCATACTGGCCATTATAATTTTCGTTATTTCATCAATTTTTCTGAAACAGACTATAAAAGAACTTGATATGAATTAACAGGGAGAAAAAAATGATAAAAAAAAATAAAACGGGAAATCAAATACTTGCGGTTCTACTGGCATTATTATTCATTCTCCCGTTCTACTGGCTTGTCGAAAGTACAACAAAAGATATTTCACAACTGCAGGAAGGTACTTTCCTGCCCGGTACTCCTAATCATTTTATAAACAATAATCTGAAAGATGTCTTTATGTTCAGAAACGGAATATTCCACAAGTGGATGCTCAATTCATGTATCTATTCGCTTACAGGAGCTTTTTTTGCAACTCTGTTCTGCAGTATGGCAGGATACGCATTCCGCAGATACCGTTTCCGGAGCAGAAAAATATTGTTCATATTGATTATGGGTTTCTCGGAAGTCCCTACTTTTGCAACGACACTGCCGCTGTTTATGGAATTCCAGAAACTTGGCTTATTGAGTACGTCATGGTCTATTATTATTCCCTCTTTAGTAAACGTATTCGGTGTGTATCTTATGGTCATCTACTGGAAACAAGTACCGGAAGAAATGTTTGATGCAGCCATGATCGATGGTGCAAACGAACCGGCAGTATTCTTTCGTATCGGACTGCCATGCATAAAACCCGGCTTTACAACACTTTTTCTTATCTCATTCGTCGGAATATGGAATAATTATTTTTTACCGCTCGTTATGCTCAACGATGACGCAAAATTCCCGCTCATCTTAGGTATTACAACAATAACTTCTCTTGAAGGATTTCCCGTCTATAATCTGATAATAATGGGAGCCTTTCTCACGTCATTACCACTTATTCTATTATTCATTTTCCTTCAGAAATTCCTTATGCCGCAGCTTACAGGTGCTATAAAATAAAAGGAGTAATTCATGAACAACGTAAAAGTTTTACTGGACAAAGAATTTCTGATTGCAGAAGTCGACCGGCGTCTGAACAGTTCATTCATAGAACACCTGGGCCGGTGTGTATATACAGGAATATATGAACCAGGACATCCAGATGCAGATGAACAGGGATTCAGAAAAGATGTCCTTGCGCTTGTCCGAGATTTGAACATACCACTAATCAGATACCCTGGAGGAAATTACGTTTCAGGCTATACATGGACCGACGGTATTGGTCCAAAATCCCAGCGTCCTGTACGTCTTGATCTGGCCTGGAAAACGAAAGAACCAAATACAATCGGTATTGACGAATTCTATGACTGGACAAAAAAAGCAGGTACCGCTATTCTGGGAGCCATTAACATGGGGACAGGTACACCAAAAGAGGCCGGTGACTTTGTCGAATACTGTAATTTCCCCGGTGGAACATACTGGAGCGATCTGAGACAAAAAAACGGTCACAAAGATCCCTATAATATCCATACATGGTGCATAGGAAATGAAATGGACGGCCCGTGGCAGATCTGTCATCTGGATGCTGACGATTACGGAAAAAAGGCGACAGAAGCGGCAAAAATAGTAAAATGGATTGACAATAAGGCAGAAGTTGTCATAAGTGGAAGTTCTTCTCCCGCCATGTCCACATTCCCGGAATGGGACCGTAAAGTACTGGAATATACGTATGAACAGGCAGATTACATATCGCTCCACAGATATTATGAAAATCATGGTAATGATAATGATTTTATATCATCATTTGCCGATATGGATGCCTTCATAAAAACTGTTTGTACAACTGCAGATTATGTAAAGGCATTGAAACGAAGTAAAAAAACAATCAACCTTTCATTCGATGAGTGGAACGTCTGGTACATGCAGAACCAGCAGGATCACGACTGGATGTATGCGCCTCCGATTCTGGAAGATCATTATTCATTACTGGATGCTCTTGTTGTCGGCGGAATGGAGATTACCTTATTGAACAACGCAGACCGTGTAAAAATTGCCTGCCTTGCCCAATTAGTCAATGTAATCGCGCCGATATTTACAAAAGAAGGCGGCCCTGCAATCAGGCAGACAATATATTACCCCTTTCAGGATATGTCACTGTACAGTCATGGTACAGTACTCCGGCCTGTAATAAAAGCAACCCTCCATGAGACAATCTACGGAGATATTCCGGCTGCTGCAACCGCTGTTATTTATAACAAGGATGAACAGATTATTACAGTTTTTGCTTTAAACACCTATATAAATGAAAAAACTGAATTAAACCTGGATATGCGTTCATTTAACTCCGTTACAATGATTTACAGAACAGCCTTAACAGGAAACAATCTGAAGGCTGTAAATACAATCGAAAACCCGGCTGCAGTAAAACCTGCCAATATACTCATCGAAAAAGGAACTTTTGATACATGTTCCCTCATTCTTGAACCTGCTTCATGGAATGTTATCCGCTTCAAAGTTAATAATTGAATCATGTCCCTGCCGCTTGGCGGCGGGGACATTAGAAAGAGCTATTCTATAGTATATACTTCTCCATATTTCACGATTGTGACATCGTTGTATCCGTGTCCGGAAAGATATTGTTTAAAAAACGTCTGGGAATCCTTTTCACCGTGTACCATAAAAATCTGTTTAAGCCTGCTCTTGTCGATTTTATCAAGCCATGAGGTCAGCTCCGTATAATCGGCATGTGCGCTGAACGCATTTATCTGTTCAACAGCGGCATTCACTTTGTACCAGTCATTCATTATTTTTACATCTTTTTCACCGTCACGGATTCTGCGCCCCAGCGTATTCTCAGCCATATATCCGACAATCAGTATAGTATTCCGCTCGTCACTTATTCCGTTGGCAAGATGATGAAGTACCCGCCCTGCCTCGCACATACCGTCTGCACTGATGATGATCATAGGACCTTCTTTCTTATTCAGCGCTTTCGATTCTTCAACGCTTGTTGTAAAGGTAAGAGCTCCGAAACCGAACGGATTCTCATGATGCTGAAGGAATGCCTCAGTTACCTGCTCATCGTAACATTCAGGGTGGACACGGAACACACTCGTCGCATTCGTTGCCATCGGTGAATCAACATAAATGGGAATATTCGGAATTTTCTTCTGATCCACAAGAAGATGCAGATAAAATACGAGTTCCTGCGCTCGTTCAATTGCAAACGACGGTATAATAATTTTTCCTTTCTTTGCAACCGCATCACGGACAACCTGTTCAAGTTCGTGCATTGCAAATTCTTTGTCTTCATGTTTACGGTCGCCGTATGTACTTTCAATAAACAGATAATCAGGAGCAGGAACATTCGTAGTAGGATCGCGGATTATCGGTTGATTCAGTCTCCCCAAATCGCCCGTATATAAAATACGAATTTCATCATTTCCGGCTTTTCCCGGATGAGGTGCAGTAATACGACCGTGCAGTCCCTTTATAGTAATATTGGCAAATGCCGATCCAAGAATATGTCCTGCATCAAAAAACTCAAGTTCAACGTCGGGTGCTATGTACATTCTGCGGTTATATGAAACGGATACAATCTGATTCGCAGTTGCAATGCAGTCTTCCTCTGTATACAGAGGTTTCCACATAAAACGCTCTCCCTTTTTTGCAGCCTGCTTTCCCAGATAATCAGCATCACGCGCCTGAATGCGTGCACTGTCCATCATAACAAGATTCGCTATGTCACGTGTCGCCGGTGTTGCATAAATATTGCCCGTATACCCTTTTTTTGAAAGAACAGGTAGAAGACCGCAGTGATCATAATGCCCGTGTGTAAGGATAACCGACTCCAGTTTGTCGGCCGCTATGTCGAAATTTCTGTTTTTTTCGTCCGATTCCTTTCGTTTTCCCTGAAACGCTCCACAGTCAACCATAAACGGACGGCCGTCTATTTCAAAAATATGTTTAGACCCTGTTACCTCTTCAGCAGCCCCCAGCGAATACAAACTGATTCCCATAAAGCACCTCTATAAAGCAATTATCTATTCATTCTATTCCTGTTTCAATGATTTCTCAAGTCAAAACACTGCTATAAAAAGATTTGCAGTAATACGAAAATTCCAGTATAATTATACAGTTAATTAAGTAAGGACACACTGATTAAATCAGTAGTCTTATAAGACACGAGGCATCCGTGTATTCACGACCGATAAGTGAGTCCCCCAAAACCATTGTTACTAATGGGAAAGCAGTGTTCGGTACATTCAAGAATGTACCGGCAAAACTTGACATACGGGGAGTAACCGCTCCTTTTGGAGGGATTCCGCTTCCCTCCTTTATAACAAATGTCCGCATAAAAAGCCGTATCGCCTATATGTTTTCTATAGGTGATTATATCGGTATGGCCGAATTTTTTGATGACAAAATGTTCGGGCTGGCAGAAATTATATTCTGGAATAAAACAACAGGAAAAAAACTTGCCTATCACACATTCATGACGACACGACGAAGATTCATTCCGGTAAAACTCGATGATGCAGTCTGTGTAAGTTTCAATAAATCCCGTTATATCCGTATTATCTGGAGCCGGAAGCACGATCGGATTTCTCTTTTGTTCAGTCTGGCAGCAAGAGGTACCCGTCCTGCAGTAAAAGGTTCATTCTCTGCACACTTCAGTGATCCGCTTCATAAAGAACTACTCGTCGTAACCCCCGTTCCAACTACAAGACGCTGCTCCGCGTCGTGGCTCACCGCTATGCCGATCCGGGGTTCATTAAATATTCTGGCCGATAAAAAAACACAGGCTGTTCCCATGGAAGAAACGGACGGACTTGCTTTCATGGTGCTGAACCGTACATATTATAAATATCACGTAAAAAGTGAAATGATGTGCGGGCTTGGTGAATACGAGGGTAAAAAACTGGTATTCCGCTTCGTTACAACAAGCATGGATCCTCATGAAGCTGATTACAATAATGAAAACGTTGTGGTACTCGACGGACAGATCACGCCGATGCCGTCCGTCTGTATGACACATCCATTCGGCATCACAAATAAATGGATTATACAGGACACAGAAACGATGATAGATCTCACATTTACACCTGTTTCTGTAAGTCACCGTACACTTAACATTCTTATTATGCGTACTGATTACAATAATATATGCGGTACTTTCGACGGCGTATTACTTACAGGAAACGGTGATAAAATAAATTTAAAAAATTTTCCTGGTATAATAAAAAAGAATTTGCTGCGGGTCTGACAAGATTCGTTTGGAGGTTAGTAAATGGATAATGACCTGCCTTATCATAGTAAAACAGCCAACTGGGCACCGGGAACACTCGACCAGACAAGGAAAGCCATCGGACAAATTGCTCCCGAAGAAGCTGCATTAATGGCAAAGAAATTAGGAGGAGAAGTTTTGAACGAGCGCTCAGAACAAATACATTCAGCATCAGGACATGTTTCACACAGATCATCTTCATTGGAAGAAGGAACAAATCATTCTTCCGGTGGATTCTCCGGTTCCGACCGTTCAAATTTTTCACAGTCCGCACATTCTAACGGATCGTCAAGCGGTATACAGACTGGCCAGAAAGAATTAAAACACAGACGGAACAGAAATGACCTTCCGCCGCTTTCACCGAAGCTCTGCAATGCGATGGATGTACTCATGATGTCGCAGGATTATCAGATAAAGCCCAATTATGGTTTTTTTAATTTCATCCGTAAATTCCAGAAAGACGGTAAAGAACGCATTATACCGGATTTTTATCAGATAACACTTAAAATGTACATTGAAAACATGGAAGGATTCATTACGGTTATCAAGACTCTTATCCAGATTGCACCTGCTACGTACAAATCAAAAATAGCAAACGGAACTGAACCTAAATTCAAATTTCTACGGATGGTTGCAGGATGGACAATGCAGAACATCAAACTTGCATACATAGACCTTAAGGATATTCCTGCGCCCATCCTCACAGCGGACCTTATGCCTGTTGTACGTGCAGTCTATAAACCGCTTATATCTGTATACTATTACGGAAGTACAAAAATTCCAAAATTAATAAAAGAAATATACGCTGACGAAGCGGCTTATCCGGACGCTCCGCGCGAAAAACTTTCCAGTATGGCAAAAGAAGCAATTACTGAATGGTTATATCTTGATACCGAAATCATCCACAAACTTTATCCTCTGCTTATGCGTATGTGTTCCGACTCGTATGAAGAATATTCTGATTTTTTTACCGCAAAAATAGCGGATATACTTCAATTCCTCGGACTGCATAAATTCGACCTTCTTCTTCCGGAAAAAGACAAAAAACCGGAAAAAGAAGCAAAACAGGAAAGAATCATAGTAAAAGAAATAAAGGGAAAACGAGACGAAATCGTTAATACGGGTCTTACTTTACTTGACCAGCTTTTCCCACATGCAGGTTTCCAAAAACTTGATTCACGTCCTGATTTGTTTCCCTACTTTCAACCGTTATATAAATTCGATGACGGCTTCAATATGCTTTCTCCCGTAAACCCCGTCCAGACAATTGTTGTCCTTTTGCAAATCATCGAAGATTGTTTTCAGGGATGCCGGAATATAAAATTCAAAATACCTGATAAAACGGAAAGAACACCGGCGGAAGACTCGATTACTGCTGTACTCGATGAATGGTCGGCATACCGGGAAACCGTTTTTGAAAAGTTATATTGTGACCCGCTCAAAAATTTTGTAAACCAGATGTATTCGCAGCCTGATTTTATTTCATCCCAATTCGGTAAAAAGCTTCTCACTTCGATATTATGGCAGACGACGTATCATTTCCTGCCGAATTTCAAGTTTGATCAGCTGCTTCTTGAACGTCCGCCAGACGAAAGTAAATATCGTTCTCTCTTCGGCAGAACCGACTTTATCCGCAAATATCTTACAAATGTTGTAAACGAATGCGATGCTGCGGCCCGCAGCAGGGGACCGGTACAAAGTCTTGAAAATCCCTGGGAACATTATAAATTTGATATTCCAAATGAAATTTCAAAACGGCTCGATGTCCTTCTCGGAGGCCAGAATACGAGTAAGAATACAAACGCAACCAATGCAAATCTGCTGAAGTATACATTATGCTTTGTTGCCGTACTCGACTGGTGGATTAACAACCCGGACAGTCCCGCATATACAGCTCCACCGATGCAGATTTACAGGGTTTCGCCTCAGGACGGCAAACCGCTCTTCTCCGTCCCCGAACGAAATGATCAGAACAAACTTTTTGCAGAGGAAATAAAGGCTGCGTACCAGCATAAATCGGCCAAAAAATAGTCATTCGGTTTTTACAGGCAGCTTATTTCGTAAAACTGTTCCAGTAGAGAATATCCTGTTCCAGAATTTCATTAAGGGTGCTGTCGTCCGGCGGCAGCGCAAAAAGACTGCCTGCACCGGATTCCGGATTCTGCCGGACAGTCTCTTTTTTATTCGTAATATATGTGTTGAGCTGCTCACTTAACGCCGTTGCAAAAAAAGCAGCATGACGCTGGGTATCCTTAAGCAGATGATGATTCAATTTCCCGGCGGCAGCAAATTTTACGGCAAGATCGGTAATACCTTCTGCAATCTTCCGTTTTTCCCCCGCTGCAATATCAGCTGCTTTTTTTGCAAAAAACTGATTGCTGTGAACAAACGTGTACATCTGGAACAACGGTTCTATTTCGTATGAACGAAAATACTGTCGTATCAGTTTAGCAAGCGCATCTACCGGCATAAGTTCAAACAGCGGATCCATGCTGCCGGGAATAAATTGGACCTTCCCCATATATTCCGCACAAAAGTCAAGCGTTGCATCATAAATTTCGTCACGGCTTTTAAAGTGGTTGTAAAGGGAAGCCTTGTTAACATCAAGCAGCGAGGCAACATCAGCAAGAGATGTAGCTCCGGCACTCTTTTCAAAGGCAGAAACAAGGAATGATTGTACTATTTTGTCACGGTCGATACGTTTTCTTCCCATAATGTTTTTTTTAGAATACCACAGAAATACGGACGCGGCAATGCATAACGTTTTCTTCCGTCCTCTTGCGTTCACTATAATTTGCAGGTATACTTAAAAATATGCTGATTTACTTTTAACAGTGTAATCAGCAGTTTCCTGTTATTTTTTTGTCATTTTGAAAGAGGTTCATCAGTTATGGAACAGACGCTTCCTAAAATGCTCAGAAAAACCGCGGTTGATTTTCCTGAAATTGCAGCGCAGTACTCAAAAAATGCAGAAGGTGTATTTGAACCGGTAACATACCGTGAACTATACGAAATCGTACTTGATTTTGCAGCCGCACTAAGACAGCTTGGAGTCGTACGAGGCCAGCCGATCGGTCTGATTTCCGACAACAGAAAGGAATGGGAACAGGCCGATATGGGCATTATGGCACTCGGAGCTGTCGACGTACCCCGGGGATGCGATGCGACGCTCATCGATCTGAAGCAGATTCTTTCCATTACAGAATGCAGTATCGTCATTGCAGAAAATTCATCTCAGGTTAAAAAAATCATTTCACTAAAAGATGAACTGCCTCATCTTAATCTGATTATCACCTTTGATGAGGTAAAAAGCGTTATACAGGAAGAAGCCCGGAAAGCAGACATTAAACTACTGTTGTTTACCAGTCTGCTTAATGAGGGGAAAAAATATAATGTTGAACATAAAACAGAAATAGAAGCTGAACTGGAAGAAGGAAAACGCGATGATATTGCGTGTATTATTTTTACATCAGGGACGACCGGTACGCCGAAAGGAGTTGAACTGTCGCACGGCAATTTCCTTACACAGCTCGACGAACTGCAGGAACGGATTTATATTAACCCGGGAGAACGCGCACTGTGCGTTCTCCCGGTGTGGCATGTATTTGAGCGACTCTGTGAGTATGTAATTTTTGTACAGGGTGCTGCTGTCTGCTATTCAAAACCCGTTGGAAGCATAATGCTCGCTGATTTTAAAAAAATAAATCCACAGCTCATGCCGGCAGTTCCACGCGTGTTTGAGGCAATTTACGACGGTATCAATCATAAAATGCGGAAAACCGGCGGTTTTGTATATGCGCTTTATAGATTTTTCGTCAACATCGCAATAATTCACAGCAGGATGAACAGGACGCTTTTCCGGCAGAACAGCCGTTTCGGTTCCGATTATATCGGTGCGATGTGGGTGGTGCTTGTTATACCATGGCTGCTGCTTTATCCGCTCAAGCTTCTGGGTAATGCTCTTGTATTTCATAAAATAAAAGAAATGCTTGGAAATAACTTCAGAGGTGGAATAGCAGGAGGTGGAGCGTATCCTCCGAATATTGACGAATTTTTCTGGGCGATCGGCATAAATATTGTCGAAGGTTACGGCCTTACCGAAACAGCACCCGTTATTTCAGTCCGTCCTATCGCTGCCCCAGTATTCGGAAATGTCGGTTCTCCCATCCGCGGTGTAAAAGTACGGATTGTAGATCAGGACGGTTACGTACTGGGAAGATGCAGGCAGGGTGTAATTCAGGTAAAGGGCGGTACCGTAATGAAAGGGTATTACAAACGGCCTGACCTTACCAAAAAAGTTATGACTGTAGACGGCTGGTTTGATACGGGAGACATCGGACTTCTGACAATTCACGATGAAATCGTTATCAGGGGACGAATGAAAGATACAATCGTTCTGCGTGGTGGAGAAAATCTTGAACCCCTCCCAATTGAACAGAAGCTCGAAGAATCAAACTACATAAAAGCAGCAGTAGTCGTAGGACAGGATCAGCGCTATCTGGGAGTCCTTATTCTTGTTGATGAAGAAGAAGTAAAAGGATACGCTGCAGAAAATGGTATTCAGTATGACACATACGACAATCTGCTTCTTTCGGAAGATATTCAAAAGTTGTACGAAGGTGAAATAAACGGCCTTATCAACTCAAAAAACGGTTTTAAAATGTACGAACGCGTCAATAAATTTGCACTTATAAAAAAACCGTTCGAAGTCGGTGTCGAACTTTCTGCAAAACAGGAAATCATGAGGTTCCGGCTCAATCAGATTTACGAAAAAGAAATTGCAGCTATGTTTAAAGAAGAAAAAAAATAAAGTACAACGGGACAATGACAGCTGCTGATTTTTCTTTATTTTAATACTGTTCCCACAAAATCGCGGATGCCGTTCATAAAAGATACGGCATCCATTGCTTTTTTTGCCTGCCGCTGCAGCATTGTCACAGCAAGCAAACCGCTGCCTGTTTGAACCAGAATTCCCTGCTTTTTGTCGAAAGATACGACAGTACCCGGCAGCGCGTCTGCCTTACTGCCGGCAGGATGTGCAGTAAGTATATGCAGAGGAACCTCGTTCTCCGTTGTCCAGCAGCCCGGTTCGGGCGTATATGCACGTATCTGTGCATCTATCTCTTCAGCAGTATGAGTCCAGTCAATACGACCATTTTCTTTTGTGATCATCTGAGTATACGAAGGTATTCCTTTCTGAGGCATTCCCTCCGGAAGTTTACCTGTTTTTACAACACTCTCCAGTATACTGCGGATAAAACCAGCTCCGTGTTCTGCACTATATAAAAGAAGAGACCCGGCTGTTTCCAAACCGTTCAAATGAACAATCTCCTGAGCCAGTATATCTCCCTCATCCATTCCCTGTGCAATTTTCTGAACCGTAATCCCCGTTTCGCAATCCATATTGAGAATAGCGGCATTTACAGGAGTGCAACCGCGGTATTTCGGCAGTAAAGACGGATGAAGATTAATGCCGCCGAACCTGAACAGAGAAAGAAATTTCGGACCGAATATATGCCCGTATGCAAAACATACGAGAATATCGGGATTAACTGCGGTGATCTGCTCTCTGAGCGCTCCATTAAGATGTTCTGGCATAAAAAGCGGAAGAGATTTCTCCTGCGCCATCCGGGCAACAGAAGTAGGAATAAGCTCCTTATGTCTTCCCTGCGTACTTGGCGGATTTGTTAAAACACCGGTAATTTCATAACCGGATGATGCAGCATTTTCATACAGCAGCTCCAGTGCTCTTGCCGATGGTTCAGGACTTCCTGCATACAGTACGTGCAGCACTACAGATTTTCCTTAGCGGTTTTTTTTGCGTTTTTAGCAGCAATTTTAGCCGCGATGCTGCGTTCCTTTGCTTCCTTCTCAGTGCGCTTCTTCTCAGCGCGTTCTTCCCGCTTTTTGAACTGGTCTTTTGTTTTTTCCGCAAATGCAGGATCACCCCGGTCAATGAACATAATGCCTTCAAGGTGGTCGTATTCGTGCTGAACGGTACGTGCCAGCAGCCCGTCCGCTTTAAGCGTAAACGGTCTGCCGTTTTCATCAAGCGCCTGTACAGTTACTTTTGCGGGCCTTTTTATTGATTCCCATACGCCGGGAATAGAAAGACATCCCTCATCATAATCACACTGCTCTTCAGAAGTAGCAATAATCTGCGGATTAATAAACACCCGGCGTACATTGTCGTCTGCAATTATAACAAAAATACGGAGTGATTTCCCGACCTGTGGTCCTGCAAGGCCGACACCATCGGCCGCAACCATAGCCTCAAACATATCATTCGCCAGCTTTCTGATATCATCGGTTACTTCCGCAACAGGTTCTGCCTTTTTACGGAGTACATCTTCTCCCAGCTTACATATTCTTATCAAAATAAACCTCTTTTTCCATTACAAACGTATGCGGGCAGCATGGGCATGGGCATTAAGCCCTTCTGCATCGCCAAGATAACCGGCAGCTTCCGCACTTTTCTTTACACCATCGCTTCCCGGAACGGTGCGGAGCGTCGTCACCGTCTTAAGGAAACAGCGTACGCTCAAACCGCCCGTAAAACGTGCAGAACCTGATGTAGGCAGTGTATGGTTAAGACCTGCAGCATAATCGCCGAAAACTTCCGCCGAACCATGTCCTATAAACAAGGAGCCGTAATTATGCACAAGCGACTGTATTTTGTCCCTTACAGCTCCCTCTTTCATTGCAAGCTCAAGATGCTCCGGTGCCTTACGGTTTGCAAATTCTGCAGCCTCTTCAAGCGACTTCGCAATAATAATACGTCCGCAGTTCCGTATACTCGCTTCTGCGGTAGCACGGGTAGGCAGTACGGCAAGCTGCTTCTCAATTTCTGCAGCAACCTTTCCCGCAAGTATCCTGTCGCAGACAGCCAGAACAGGCTGTGCAACAACATCGTGCTCGGCCTGAGCAAGCAGATCGGCTGCAACCCATTCAGGATTTGCTGAAGAATCCGCAATAATAAACACTTCCGTCGGGCCTGCGAGCATGTCTATACCGACTGTACCGTAGACTTCCTTTTTTGCAGCAGCAACAAACTTATTTCCCGGTCCGACAATCACGTCGACGGCAGGAATCGTCTCCGTACCGAACGCCATTGCAGCAACAGCCTGAGAGCCACCGCATGCATATACATGCCTGACTCCACAGATATATGCCGCAGCCATAATACCTTCATCCGCGTACGGTTTTCCACCTTCAAACGGTTTACCAGTAATTCCGGTACCGCACTTTTGAGCTGCATTCCTGTCTTCCGGATGTACACGCGGAGGTGTACAAAGCTCTATATTTTTTACACCTGCAGCTGCCGCCGGTGTTACTGTCATGATTACCGTAGAAACAAGCGGAAAACGACCTGCCGGTACATATACACCGGCATGTTCAACAGGGATAGTTTTCTGTCCGGTAAATAAACCCGGTTCAAGCTCAACTTCAAAATCATTAAACGATTCTTTC
>Ga0172378_10004579_pt1 | contig 12934 bp, 12 predicted proteins | sample GrowelOW332metaG_FD_119755 | JGI IMG/M metagenome (GOLD analysis project Ga0172378, IMG submission 119755) | Groundwater microbial communities from an aquifer near a municipal landfill in Southern Ontario, Canada - Pumphouse #3_1 metaG | ecosystem: Environmental > Aquatic > Deep subsurface >...
ACAACTGTTCGATGTTGCGCAAATCTTCACCGGTGGTTCTGGAGCTGTTGACGGATCATCTAAGACGCTGATGATGTATCTTTATAAGCTGATTGGAACATCTAGAAACTACGGAGAAGCTGGCGCGGTTTCCGTCGTGTTGTTCTTGCTTACCGCAACGTTGAGTTTCATCGTATTTGCCTTCACTCAAAGAAGTGGCAAATTATCTAAAAAAGAAAAGAAAATGATGAAAGAAATCAAATTAAAGGGGACTTTAAAAAATGGAACAGACTGCTAAGAAAAATGAAATGAATATCGAAATAGACAATTCAGCAAAGATATCTAATGGCCTACTCATAGGACGAAGAACTATAGTATATATAATTTTAGTGTTTCTAGCTGTGATGTGTATATTGCCATTTTATATTTTGATTGTAAATTGCACGCGTTCTAACTTCAGTATTCAACAGGGATTCTCGTTTACATTTGGAGATTATTTCGGCAGTAACTGGAGCATCTTATTCTCCGATAGCAATATACCTATGGCAAGAGCCATCTTGAACTCTCTATTTATCTCGTTGAGCACTGCTATACTTACTGTGTATTTCTCAAGTTTAACTGCTTACGCATTTCATCAATACAGATTTAAGCTTCGTACTTTCTTATATACTTTTATGCTTTTGATTATGATGGTACCCACGACGATTTCGAGTTTGGGCTTATTGACACTTTGCGCTAAGTACGGCTTGATGGATTCATACATTCCGCTAATCATCCCTGCCATCGCTTCACCCATTACTGTATTCTACATGAAGCAGTATTTGGATTCGGTTATGCCTAAGTCATTAGTTGAAGCCGCGAGAGTTGATGGAGCGGGGGAATTAAAGATATTCCACGAAATAGTTTTGCCGGTATTGAAACCTGCTATCGCTGTTCAATTCATATTCTCTTTTGTTGGATCGTGGAACAACTACTTCTTCCCGGCGTTGATCATTCAATCAACAAGCAACAAAACTATTCCTTTGATAGTAGCAGGACTTCAGGCTTCCGATCCTACTACATTCGATTTAGGAAAAGTGTACATGCTCATGACAGTAGCTATTATACCTTTGTTAATCATGTATCTCATTCTATCTAAGTTCATTATCAAAGGTGTGACACTGGGATCTGTAAAAGGTTAAAATTCATTACAAAAAAATAAAGGTATCGCTAGCGTGGAGAAAAGCCAAAGTCCCTGCAAGTGATACCTTTTTAATTTGCTTAAATAAATAAACTATATGGAGTTTAGAAAAAATCTATTTTGAATTAGATCCTTCCAAAGTGAAATTAAAAAATCTCTCAACTTCATCCATGTCGTTGAATTTTGCCATGAAGAAATAATCACCCATGCCATCTTTAAGAACTTCAGGGTTATTGTTGCAGTAGCAAATGTTGTTGGAATATTTTTTGAGAACTTCATCAAAATTATGAGCGTAATTTCGGTTGAATCTTCGACCGGTATAAGCGCAAAAATAATTCGGAAGCGACAAATTCTGGCGATTTTCATCGTACACGATTACGTCGGCCCACAAGTCAAATATATTGACAGAGTAAGCGAAGTCAATCATGTCGGGGGTATATCCACCGGGAACTCTCATGTTGACTTCTAAACCGAACAAATCACCTTTCTTACCGATTTTAGGTTGATCTTTATTCAATCTAAAAAACTCTAAGTGGTAGAATCGGGATTTCGCTTTAAAGGCGTGAAGGATTCTTTGACCTGCGTCGATCAAATCTTGAGGTATGTATTTTGACGTGTAGTAGATAACGTCGTCATATTCGATTTTACCTTCCATGCTAGGTAGCGGAAAAACGTGATAGGTGGGAAAAACAACGTTGCCTTTTGAGTCACAAACGCCGTCGAATGAAATTAGTTCGCCCTCGATGAACTGTTCCATAATATATTGAGTGTCAGGATTCTTTTGTATATTAAATTCCATCAATTCGCGCTCGTTGGATATTTTGTACGTGTCTGTAGCTCCAACTCCATCGTCAGGTTTTACTATAACCGGATATCCGTAGTTTGCTACAAATTCCAAGCATTTAGATATATCGGTTACTAAACACCACGCTACAGTTTTGATACCAGCTTCGCGATATTTTCCCTTCATCATAGACTTGTGTCTAAATGTTTTGATTTGACTATTGTCAGGTCCGGTGACTATGTTGAATTCTGTTCTCAATTTAGCATCGTCGTTCATCCAAAACTCATTGTTGGATTCTAAAAAATCTATCTTGCCATATCGCTTTATAAATGTTTGAACTGCTCTGCGCTTTTCTTCGTAATTTTTTAAATCAGATACGCAAATGTAATCTGTCAGACTATTTCTAACTTCTGGTTTTAATTGTTCTAATGGGACGTCATCTATACCTAGCACCGTTACATTATTTTTCTTTAAGCCATTGCAAAAACGCCAATAATTATCCGGAAAATGAGGCGAAAAATAAATAAAGTTCATGCGTTTGTTTCTCCTAGTATTTGAATGTATTATAAATAAATTGGTGGTTTAAAAGAAGTATTTGCTACATATTTAAAGGAGTTTTACTAATAAAACGCTTTCATTGAGCAAATACGTTATATGAATATTTATATATTAATAAGTTGGTTAGTTAAAGAGGTCAACAGCGATTATTACAAACCTAAAATGGCTTTTGTCAATAAGAAGTAGGTTAAGAGTGTCGTGATATCAAGCAATGTTGAAATAGCAGGACCACTTACGGTTGCTGGATCTAAATGCATTTTCTTTGCGAGAATAGGAAGGGAACATCCCAAACACTTTGCTATTACTATTGTTAAAAACATTGTGATTGAAACCAACATAGCGACTTGTGTGCTTGATGCCATTGCCACGTTTCCATTAACGATGATACCGACTTTAAGCTCGAACCAAACCCAAAAGAAATTTACAAGGGCTAGAATAAAACCGGTAATGATTGAAACTCTAAACTCTTTCCACAATACCTTTAGGTAATCGCGCGTCGTTACTTGGTTCAAACTCATCGCGCGATTGATAACTACGTTTGTTTGACTACCAGCATTTCCTGATGTGCCCATCATCACAGGGATGAAAGCAACTAAAACAGGAAGAACAGCTAAAGAATTTTCAAAGGAAGATAGGATTAATCCTGTGAAAGTTCCTGAAATAAGCAATACCATCAACCAAGGAATTCGGCCTTTTGCAAGAATCCATGGAGATGTTTTTATATAGTCGTTATCAATCGGTTGAACACCGGCTAATTTTGATATATCTTCAGTGTTTTCATCTTCGATAACGTCGATGATATCATCGATAGTAATGATACCTAACATTCTATTTTCTTTGTCGACAACCGGCACAACAGTGACGTCGTACTTTTTCATCAGTTTAGCGACATCCTCCTGATCTGTTTCAGAATCTACCGATAAAAAATCAGTATTCATGAGGTTGGTTATATTTTCTTCTTCTTTGGCGAATATCAAATTATCTAAGTACAAAACGCCTAGCAATTTTCTGGTCTTATCCAATATAAAAAGTGTCGATATAGTTTCAGCTCCTTCGCCAACTTCACGAAGGTGGTTGATAGCTTTTTCAGCATACATATTTGAAAGCAACGTTACGTATTCTGTAGTCATTATAGATCCGGCGGTGTCGTCCCCATAATTTAGTAGTCTATTAACTATTTTGCGATCTTCAACAGGTGTTGAACTAATAACTTTATCTACTAAATTAGAAGGTAATTCTTCAACGAAATCAACGATATCATCAATGGGCATTTCCTTCATTATTACTTCGACTTCCTTATTGGAAAATGCTTTGACAATTCGCTCCTGTTGATCAGCGTCTAAGTAACTAAAAACTTCGGCCGTAAAATCCGAAGGAACTGTCTTGAAAAAGAAAACAACCTCTGCTTCAGAGGTGATATCATTTATTAAATATGCTATATCAATAGGCTTTTGTGACTCTACGAAAGTTCGCAATCCCTTGATATCATTTTTCCCAATTAAATCTAAAATATATGCAAGATCTTTAGCATCTTCTTTATTTTCTTCTTCGATAGAAGTAAATATATTGGATGAATCTAAATTATTCTCAGTTTTATCGTCGTTATTTTTTTCTGACATGATAAATTCCCCCTCTACCTTGTTTCCTATATTTTACAAGGTTTTTACACAATTAAACAACAATAAAAACCAATAAAAACTCATAAATAATACCTGACTATCGCAATTAAAAATACAAATTTTCGAAAAATTTCCTAATATGCATATTGAATAGGTATATATGTCAAAGTCGGAGGAAAATATATGAAAAAGAAAGAGACAAAATGTATGAGTATCAAAGAGAGTGAAGTAAAGGTTGTTTCGATAGCTTGTGATTACAATATTTCCTTTCAAAAAATCATTAAGGAAGGTAAACACGATGCTAGCAAATTGTGTTTATACGACTCTCACAATCGCGAAATGGTGGCTAGAGAGTCCATGTTCGACATTAAAAATGTTTCGGGGAACAGCAAAGATTATCGCAATGTTTTGAGCATTGATGTTGCCCTTTTAAGCATAGGAAAGGACGAGGCGTTAATATTGTACAATGACTACTTTTTCCCCAGAGAGAAAAAATGGTGGATGGATAAGTTTTCTCCTTCCGCATATTACCGGCTCAAGAAGCGAGCTATAACTAAATTTTTATGCGTGGTTTCAGAATGGTAAAGCCCGCACTTATCCTTTTGACGTGCCTTTGTCTCTTTCCAATAGAATCGAATGAGCAAAATATATTTGTTGACGTTGATGCTCGAATATCTAAGTCTGGTTATGTGGTTAGTTTTGCAATTGATACAAATATTAGTGATTCTAGAGTCTTATCGATCAATTTTGATGGATTGCACTTGCGCGATGAAACTGTTGACAAAGATAATTGTTGCAGCATTTCTCTATATGCAAATACGGGGATTTTAGAATATGAGGGATACAGAAATTTAGATCTAATATATAAATCAAAAGAGGGCGAAACATACGTTGATTCTATTTCGCTACTCGGATTTAATTGCGCCAAGCATTCGGTAGATAACAATATGTTTAAACTTGTGTATGCAAAGGAAAATGGAATACCTATATTGCAGGATGAAATAAGCGTCATAGAAAACGAAAGCATCATTTTGCCGTCTGATTTACCCACGGAAGCAAATCGACTTTTTTATATCGACTGTCCAAAAACATATCTGAGTTTTCTCGAATATGAGTTGCGGATTGGAAAAGTAGAATATCCGTTGGATCTCGTTTACGATTGGGGAGAAAAGATGTTTTGTCTAAACTGTTCAAATATCCAAATAATGGGCGGGGAGGGCATTGTTGGAGGAACGCTTGAGATCAACTACTTTCAATATTTTCACACGCAAATAATTTTTAGTGAAACATTCCTTGTCCAACGCGTATTAGCTGACGATTCCAATGCTGGATACAGGGTGGAGTTTGGTATTTACGATGCGTAAGACTCTTGTGGACTCACTGATAATAGCATCAGTGATATTTAGCGGTATAACATGTATAGAAAAAACAAAATTTGATTTTGTTAAATATGAGGTGCAAAACAAATTCAAATACGCGGTAATATCGAATTTGCACTACATGCAAACTTCAGGAGAAGTGTGCGTGAATTATCGGGAGTATGCAAAGGATTTCAAACTATCTATCAGCGCTTTAGATAACGTAATAATCGTAGAATCTTCGAATATACTTAGCCCTAATTACATCTATCCAATATACGCAGATGGGGTTGGAGAATTGATTGAAATATACTCAGGAATGCTATCTAAAAAGTTTTACTTGACTAGCGTTGTAACCAAGGAGGGAAATTGAATGAAAACGAAAACTAAGAATAACTACTCTTGCGTCTTCTATGCTGCATCAGCTGGATTATTCAATTATTTATTGCTGTTCGAAGCAATAGACGCCACAGTGGTTTTTGCGGCTTCTCTAATGGTAGGTATTTTGTTTTCCCATTCCTATACTCGCATTGAGAATTATCAAAAGGCTTCGATTAATGCGAATCGATTCTTGATCGATTCGCTCGGCGATTTTGATACCTATCAAAACGTCCAAATGTGTTATGAAAAAGGTTCGTATTTATTAGAAGAAATAGGTTTCAACTTTTCCTATGAGGAGATTATTGCTGATATTGATCTATTCGATAGATTATCACTAGGGGAACTAACTGAAAGTTTGAAAGTATTTTTTATTTGTCCGACGAATAAAATTTGTAAAGCGACTATTATTAGCCTTGCCAAAAAGAATATAAATACTATAAATCAAGATGGGTTTTTAAAGGAAGTGAAAAACACTTTATATTCTGCCTTAGCTTTACTCGCTATCTTCAGCCTCATTCGATTAGTATTCGGAACAGATCTCATCGAGTATGACAATGTGCTTTTTCGCATTGTCAGCGATTCGATAGCTATAATGCCAATAATTCTATGCTCTATTTGCACTGTTATAAAGGAGAAGCAAAATGAAAGAAAGATTAATTAATTTTTTGACACGATTAAAAGAAAATACAAAATCAACCATGCCATTTAAATTATTGAATAGCTCTATTGCAATAGCTATTGCGGGGATATTATTATCGTTGATTACGTACAAGATTTCGAGAGATTTATCTAGCGCTGTTTCCGTATTAGTAGCGACTGTTTTGCTCCTGCTCGCTTTGAATATGATTTTCAATAATGACAAAAGAGGGACTGACAAGGAATTGTACAACTCCCACTACTTATTTTTAAATAGATTGGTTTCTCTTTTACTATCTGGTGAATCATATAAAAGTAGCATGATAAAAGCTAGTGAATACCTAAACGAGTCGCAATTGAAAGAGAATGTAATTCAAGCCGTAGATACTGCAGGTCAAGTTGACAAAGTGGACGTATTATTCCAAATCAACAGCAAAGATAGGAATGGATTTGAAATTAACGGGCTTTTGCAAAAAGGTTTTTTGATTAAAACGGAAAGAGAGGCGTATGTAATTGAACTGTTTCAAGCTTATGAAAAATATGGGGAAACCTACATCGATTCAGGGAAATCTCTCTCTCATTATTTCTCTTCATTGAATTTATCTGCATTTTTGTGCTACTTGGTATTCTTTATGTATGAGGCTGTAGTTAATTTATGAAATACAAGCATTTTTTACTTTACTGTGCTTTATTATTTTCCTGTGTTTTTGCCCGTGATTGTTTGTTATATCAGGATGTGAAAAATTCTCTGTATACTTACATACCTGAGATTAATAAAAAAATACGAAATCGGGAGAATACGTACGATGTTATGCCTGATAATTTTTATTTTAAGATAAATACCGCAAACGACTATCAAATAACATATGTAATAGGCAAAAAAATGAATTTCGCTTTCGCGAGTAATAAACAAGTTGAAATAACTGTGCTTTGCAGTTTTGTGATTGCTGATTGAGAGTTAACTAAACTATTGTGACTGTTATTTCATCAGTTATTCCACGAATAGATGTAACGCTTAAAGTGGTTGTTCCAGTAGCGCGGCTATTTATTCTATTTGTGGGGCCGTTGAATAATATTACATCTCCTTCAGAGGAATCGGTGAATAAAAGTGAGTCATAACTGAATGAAGTAGATGGGGAATATGTTTTTGCTATGCAATAAAATGAAGTGTTTAGAGGAATGTTATTAACATCAACCTCATCATTTCCCTGATCGTCATAATACAAACCAACTTCATAGCTTTCGAAGTAATAATTATCCGGGTCAATTTCCAAATTCAAACTTTCTGATCGTTCGCCGTAATCGAGGGAGTAGGACTTAGACATTTCGCTTTCCAATTCTCCCAATACAACGTTTGAACTCTCAATCGTTATTGAATAAACTGAAGCCAAATAATTGGCTTCAATCAAATATCCATCTTCGTTAAAAGAAGCGTTCAGTGAATATTGATGTTGTTTTAAAGCGGATAAATCTGTTTCACTACCGCTGATGGAATATTGATCGTCGAAGTATGAATTAGTTGAATTATTCAAACTTGCAATATAAGAGCAGTAGTCGATTGTGTTATTAGCAATGCCGTATACGTTGGTGTTTGAATCGAAATATAAGTGAGATTGTTTCAAAGCATCTGAAGCGGTTATAGAATGTTCATTTGCTACGCTAGCAATAGGATTTCTTATCAGGTTATCCAATGTGTCTTCATCTTCGTTCTCATAGGTTGTTATACGATAGAAAGCATCTCCAATTTCATATCCAAAATAGCTTTTGCTGGAACTGGACTCTTCAAGCGAATTGTCATCAGAAAAGGTTTGTGTTTCAGTATTTACCAGTGTTTTATTATCTGAATAAGTTGTAAAACTTTCCACTGAAGAGAAAGAATTGCTTGTTCCGTTAAGCGTTGTATAAGTCGAAGTTCCACCAATGGCGTGTTCAAATTCGAAAGCGGGTGTACCAATCAACATATTTTCCAAAATCTCAGGCTCTTCATCGGCATTAATGACATTGATAGTACTTGTTCCTGTGACGGTTAAATCCGAAGTTTTAATTATGGCTCTCGCTGCCCCTACAGCAATAGGAGTAACAAGACCATTTTCGCTTATTGTAAATACGTCGGTGTTGGTGGAAGAAAATACTACATTTGAGTTACTAACTATCTCTGGGGTGAACAACCACTTGAGCTGCAAAGTGTCTCCAAATTTAATCTCGTAATATGCCTCTTCAAAAGAAACTGTTTCAGCTAGAGGAGTAACAACTTCGAGAGAAAAAGTGTCAGTTTTATTTCCATCTTCGGTTGTGACTGATATGTTTGAGATTCCATTTGAAATTGCATTTATCATTCCTTCAGAACTCACCGTTGCAACAAATTCGTCGCTTGAGGCGAATAATACATTAGTGTTTGTTGCGTAACTGGGATATATTTCATACTGCAGTTGAAAAGTGTCTCCAATATTTATTGTTTGAGGTTTGTTTTTTATTTCAATCGAAGTTACAGATTGGTCCAAACTAGATGTTTCTTCAGACTCGCTCACAATGGAACTGTAAGAAACGATATCTTCAGAGGAGGATACATCCCCTTCAGAACTATTTTCGACGGAACTTGAAACGGAAGAGACTGGACTCGAAATAGAGCTTGAAGTTTCAATTGTTGGACCGCATGAAACTAAAGCTAATAAAGAAAGAATTGATAATACTTTTATTCTTGAATGTCTCATGTGAACTCCTTTTTATATGTCCCTTATTATATGTTGCATTTACCACTTAATTCAAATCAAATATATGCTAGTCGATGGGATATCCCTAGTTTGCCGCTTGTTGCGCTTTTATTATTAGACTTTTAAGCCGATGTTATATATAATAACAACTGGTTTAACAATAGAATATTAAGGGAGTACTTTTATGGAAGATATTATAAAAGATTTGGTAGATAGGGGATTGTTGGATAGTTTTTCTGACCAAACGAAAGTTTCTGAAATGCTGCAGGCAAAACAAACAATATACTGCGGATTTGATCCTTCTGCTGAATCGTTACAATTGGGAAATTACGTAATGATTACGATTTTGAGAAGATTACAAAAAGCAGGCCATCGTATAATCGCTTTGATCGGTGGAGGTACAGGCATGATAGGAGATCCTTCTGGTAAAAAATCAGAGAGAAGTTTCCTAAATGCAGAGAGAGTAAACCACAACGTGGACTGCATAAAAAAACAGCTTTCCCTATACTTGGATTTTTCCAATCCTGAAAAAGGAATCTTGCTCAACAACGGCGACTGGTGGAATGAAATTCCTGTCGTTGAATATTTGAGAGAATACGGAAAGGCATTTTCAGTTAATTACATGCTGAATAAAGATGTAATTGCTTCGAGAATGGATACGGGTATTTCCTATACTGAATTCTCATATATGGTTCTTCAATCTGCTGATTTCTACAGATTGTACAAAGAGTACGGCTGTGCTCTTCAAATCGGTGGGGGAGATCAGTGGGGAAACCTCACAGCATCGCTTGAACTGATTAGAAAAAAGGAAAATAACGCTACTGCTGAAGTTTTTTCGGTGAAACTAATTACTGATTCAGAAGGTCGCAAGTTTGGTAAATCCGAACGCGGAGCGCTGTACCTCAATCCAGAAATGTGTTCTCCCTATTTCATTTATCAATATTTTATAAACGTATCTGATATTGATGTATCTAGATATATGAGAATATTTGACGATAGAGATTTGGCTGATATTCAAAAGGATATAGATGAGCACATGGTATGTCCTGAACGCAGACTTGGCCAAAAGAAACTCGCTCATCTTATCGTGGCTCAACTTCACTCGGAAAAAGTTGCGGATGACTGTGTGAACATGTCTGAGGCACTATTTAAAAATGATTTTTCTAAATTGGAAGAGAAGCAAATAAAAGAAGTGGCAAAAGGTATCAAACAGGTTAAGATTGATGCTCAAGAAATAAATCTACTCGATGCTCTAATCGAATTGGGTCTTGCTAAATCCAGAAGAGAAGCAAGAGAGTTTGTAAAAGCTGGTTCAGTTAGAATCAACGGAGAAAAACAAACCGATATTGACTGTGTATTGAAAAATGGAGATGGACTATATAAAACCATGTTTATTATCAGACGCGGCAAGAAATCATACGCTTTATTGCAATTCTAAATATCAATTTAATGATGGGATTCGCTTATAAATTACTTATAGGCGATTTTTTTTATGGTAAAATATAAATAGAGGTGGAAAAGTAATGAATGTAAAAATAATTACTATAAGTCGTGAGTTTGGCAGCGGCGGACATTCTATAGGCAAATCTGTCGCAAAAAAACTCGGTTGGAAGTACTACGATCAAGAACTGGTTAATAAGATATCCGAAGAGTCTAGTTTTGCAAAGGAATTTATTGAAACCAGAGGGGAATACGCCACGACGAAGTCGGACTTACTATATTCGCTTTTTGAAAACTTTGGAGCTACAACAGGCAGTCAATCTATCAACGATAAATTGTATATAACTCAAGTTAACATAATAAAAGAAATCGCCCAAGGTGAGCCCTGCGTCATCGTTGGAAGATGTGCGAACTTTATTTTGAGAAATAGGGATGATGTATTGAATGTATTCATCCATGCAGATACTGATTTTAAATCTAAGCGTATTGTTGAACTTTACGGTGAAACAAAAGATGATCCTGAAAAGAGATTGAAGGATAAAGATGGTAAGCGCGCGGTTTATTACAAATATTACACCGGAGAAAAGTGGGGGATTATTACAAATTACGACCTCTCGTTTAACAGTGGCAAAATCGGTATTGAAAAGTGCTCAGACATTATTGTTAGTACGATAAAGAGTAAATAAAAAAGGATAAAAGGGTGCAAAAAAATGCGCCCTTTTCTCGTGGGAGAAACTGGAAATATACGCGAAAGGAAGAATTTAGCACTCAACGCTTGACACTGCTAACCAATGTGCTATGATGTATTTAGCAGTTAGATAAGAAGACTGCTAAATTAATAGATTAGGAGGTACCTATATGAGCGAAGAAAAATACACTAGGAAAGTTATTGAAGTAATCAATGCTGCCAGCAATATAGCGAAAGAAAAAAAGCATCCTTCAATGGATGTCCCACAATTATTGCGAGCGTTATTTGATACTAATGATTCTTTTTATGTAAAGATATTAGAAAGGCTTAACATTGATTCAAAATTTGTAAGTCAAACTATAGATGGTTTTTTGGAACAAATAAATACGACTAGTTCGACTGAAGACCCGTTTCCCTCAGTAGAATTTAAGAACATATTGTTTAACGCTACAAAATATGAAAAAAAGATGGGCGACGAATATTTATCAGTTGAGCACATACTTTTGGCTCAGTTCGATGTGAAGCATTCGTTAGTTAAGAAACTCAAAGAGATTAAAGGCTACGATAAGAAGTCATTTGAAGAAATTATTACTCAAATTAGAGGGAATTCTAAGGTTACATCGGATGATCCTGAAGCCAGTTACGACGTGCTTAAGAAGTACGGCCGCGATTTGGTTGCAGAGGTCGCTAGAGGTCACATAGACCCGATTATTGGTAGAGATGAAGAGATACGAAGAGTTATGCAAATTTTGTCTAGAAAGACTAAAAATAACCCTATTCTCATCGGCGAGCCAGGCGTTGGTAAGACAGCTATCGCTGAAGGACTTGCCTGGCGTATCTTTAGAGGTGATGTACCTACTTCGTTAAAGGATAAAACCATATTCGAATTGGATTTAGGCAGCTTGATAGCTGGTGCTAAATACAGAGGACAGTTTGAAGAGAGACTCAAAGCTACTTTGAAAGAAGTTACAAAGTCTGAGGGTCGTATTATTCTATTCATAGATGAAATTCATCAACTTATCGGTGCGGGCCGCACGGATGGAGCGATGGATGCGGCTAATTTGCTTAAACCTATGTTAGCAAGAGGCGAATTGCACTGTATCGGTGCAACTACCTTGGATGAATATAGAAAATACATAGAAAAAGATAAGGCCTTTGAACGTAGAATGCAGAAAGTCTTAGTAGACGAGTCTACTGTTGAAGATACTGTGACTATATTAAGAGGAATTAAAAATTCATACGAAGTGCATCACGGTGTTCAAATCACCGATGATGCGCTCATTGCCGCGGCAAGTTTGTCAAAGAGATATATTACTGACAGATACTTGCCGGACAAGGCTATAGATTTGGTCGATGAAGCTTGTTCTAAGGTTAGAATGCAAATTGATTCTATGCCTGATGAGCTTGATAAGGTTTCTAGAAAGCTTATGCAGTTAGAGATTGAAAGAGTTTCACTGAAGAATGACGACACAGAATCCGCTAAGAAGAGAATTCAAGAAATTTCGAAAGAAATAGGTGAAGTTAAACATAAGAAAGACAGCCTCACTTTAAAGTGGCAGAACGAAAAAGGAGAAATTGAAAATGTTAAAAAATACAAAAC
>Ga0172378_10004581_pt1 | contig 12927 bp, 11 predicted proteins | sample GrowelOW332metaG_FD_119755 | JGI IMG/M metagenome (GOLD analysis project Ga0172378, IMG submission 119755) | Groundwater microbial communities from an aquifer near a municipal landfill in Southern Ontario, Canada - Pumphouse #3_1 metaG | ecosystem: Environmental > Aquatic > Deep subsurface >...
GGGCACTAAAATGGGGACCTTCTGATTACGATTTGGCTCTTTCAGATAATGCTCCTTACTTAGATAATATTTGGTTAGATTATTCTTATCCATTAAAAAAAGGGACTTTAAAGTTTAATTATATTACAGTTGGTTTTAATAATACAGCTTCAAATGGTAATGATTCAGACAATGATTTATATAGGAAAACTTTATTTGCCCATCGTTTTATTTGGGAAACGGATTCTTTAAGGATTGGGTTAGGTGAATTAAATTTAATTTATAACCATGTTCCAAGCTTGCTTGATGCTACTCCTCTTACTTTCTTTCATAATAATTATCAACAAGATAGATCTAATGTCTTAATGCAAATTTCTTTAGAAAAACTATTTAAGTTTGAAGATTGGAAATTTCGAGTCTATGGATCTTTTGCACAAGATGAATTAAAACTACCAACAGAAAATGATTGGCCAACAGCTGTTGGTTTTAATGCCGGAATTCAAATTCATATTTTAAATGGTGAAGTTTTTAAATCTCCCATTTTAAAGAAGACAGACTTTACTTTAAGGGAAGAAAATTTCAAATTTTATGATGGTCTTAATATTAGCTATGAATTTTATTATTTAACCCCTTTTATTTATAATAGGGAAATCGAGGAAGGGAGATTTACAGTTCCTGTTTTCTTGTTTTATCAAGGTGGTTATCTTACCAATGAAAATGCTGTTTTTATTGGTTTCCCTTATGGTCCTGATTCGCAAGTGCACAAAATTGAACTTAGTTATGATAAAAAAAATTATAGGTTTTATTACAAAGAAGAATTAATTAGAAAGGGAAGTTATACTATTGAAACAGATTATTCAGAAGCTAGTAATTCACAGTTTTATAATTTTAAACTAAACTCTCCAGTTAAAAATAGACTTGAATCAACTTTAGGCTTAAATTATGTTTTTAAGAAACAAACCCTAATTAATTTTTCTATAGAATTAATTAATGATTTCTATAATAAAAGTTCATATTTATCAGTTATGGTTGGAGCTTCAATTAATTTATTTTAAATCAAAAAACCAAGTTTAAATAACAAATAACGGGATTAAGTAAATTACTTGCTTGACAAAATTAGGCTAGTTTTGTATGCTCCTATCGTATTAATAGATTGGGATATAGTGTAATGGTAACACCGGAGTTTCTGGTTCTTCTATTAGGGGTTCGAATCCCTTTATCCCAGTTTTTTTATAGGTGTTGGTTCCATCGTCTAGGGGTTAGGACGAGAGATTCTCAGTCTCTAAACAGGGGTTCGATTCCCCTTGGGACTATTTTTAGACAGCTGTAAGGCTGTTTTTTTTTAGTAATTAAATTACAGGAGCATAAATGTTAACTGCATCAGATATATCTTTATCCTTTGGAACACAAGTCTTATTTAAAGAAGTAAATATAAAATTTACCCCAGGAAATTGCTACGGAATAATTGGAGCAAATGGAGCTGGGAAATCAACATTCTTAAAAATCCTAAATGGTGAAATTGAAAGTGATTCTGGAAGTGTAATAATTACTCCCGGTGAGAGATTGGCTACATTAAGCCAAGACCACTTTAAATTTAATGATTTTACAGTAATGGAAACTGTAATTATGGGATATTCTCATTTATATGAAATTATGAAAGCCCGTGATGAAATTTACAATAAAGAGGATTTTTCAGAAGCAGATGGCCTTAAGGCCGCTGAACTTGAAGGAGAATTTGCAGACCTTAATGGCTGGGAAGCCGAAAGTGAAGCTGGGGTATTACTGGACGGATTGGAAATTCCAACTGAATATCATGACAGAAAAATGTCTGATATTGAAGATAATCTTAAAGTTCGTGTTCTTTTAGCCCAAGTTCTATTTGGAAATCCTGATATTCTCCTATTGGATGAACCTACAAACCACTTGGATCTTGAATCAGTTCATTGGTTAGAAGATTTTCTTGCTAAATTTAATAACACTGTTTTGGTAGTTTCCCATGATAGACACTTTTTAAATACAGTTTGTACCCATATTGCAGATATTGATTTTGGGAAAATTCAACTTTATGTCGGAAACTATGATTTCTGGTATTTATCTAGTCAACTTGCTAGAAAGCAAATGAAAGACGATAAAAAACGTCGAGAAGACAAAATAGCTGAATTGAAGGTGTTTATTCAGAGATTTAGTAGTAATGTTGCAAAGGCTAAGCAGGCGACTAGTCGAAAGAAGCTTATTGACAAACTTACCATTGATGATATTAGACCTTCATCAAGAAAATTCCCATATGTTGCCTTTAAAAGTGCAAGGGAGTGTGGAAATATAATACTTGAAGTAAACAACCTCACATCTGTTATTGATGGAGAAAATGTTTTAAATGATGTTTCTTTTACCTTGAACAAAGGTGATAAGGTCGCTTTTGTAGGACCTAATCATTATGCTAAAACTGTATTATTTGATATTTTAAGTGGAAACTTAGAAGATTTTAGCGGTCATTTTAAATGGGGAGTTACAACAAGTTTGAGTTATTTTCCAAAAGATAATACAAAACTATTTGAAAAGGATTATACCATTACTGATTGGCTGGGACAATTTACTGAGGATAGTGATGAGACCTATATTCGTTCCTTTTTGGGAAGAATGTTGTTTAGTGGGGATGAGGCTTTAAAACCCTGTTCTGTTCTTTCTGGAGGAGAAAAAGTTAGATGTGTTTTATCTAAAATGATGCTAGAAAGTGCAAATTGTCTTATCTTTGATGAACCAACTAGTCACCTTGACCTTGAGGCTATTGAAAGTTTAAACGACGGTTTGATTGAATTTGATGGAGTTGTACTGTTTAATACCCATGACCACCAGTTCGTCGAAACTATTGCAAACAGAATAATTGAATTAACACCAAAGGGAATTATTGATAGAAGCATGAAGTTTGAAGATTATTTTGCAAATCCTGAAATAAAAGAATTAAGAATGGAAAAATATGGAATTAACCATGTGGTGGCTCTATAGGAGGTAGAAATGTTATTTACTGTGGATATTGGAAATACCAATATAGTTATTGCTATCCATGATGAAGAAAAATGGGTCAATATTTGGCGTGTTTCTACTGAAAAGAAAAAAACTACAGATGAATACTATTTGACCATTATCGACCTTCTTAATTATTCAAGTGTAAATCTCAACCAAATAAAGAAATGCATCGTTTCAAGTGTTGTTCCTAGTTTAAGTTTTGCTATTGAAAAGGCAATTTTTAGAATTTTTAAAATAAAACCTATTATGGTTAATTCAAAATTAGATACTGGATTGGATAAAGATTCAATCCCGAGCGAAATTGGTTCAGATATTCTTTCTAATCTTGTTTTTGCCCATGATAAATATCCTAATGATACTTGCACAGTACTTGATTTTGGTACTGCCTTAACTTGTTCCTCTGTATCTCCAGAGGGGAAAATTCTTGGGGTAGCAATTACTCCAGGTCTAATAACCAGTATGAAAGCCTTAGTAAATAATACTGCACAATTACCTGAGATTGAGCTTAGAGAGCCCGAATCAGTTCTAGGTATGGATACACCTTCTTCTATTCGTGCTGGGATAATGTTTGGTTTTGCAGGGTTAGCCAACGAGTTAGTTCGTCGGACCGAGGAAGAACTTGGGGTAAAAGTAAAAGTCCTCGTTACTGGAGGACTTTCTTCAACAATAAGTAAAATGCTTCATAATATTGATTACTTGGACAAAAATCTTACTCTAAATGGAATTAAGCTAATTGCCTCAAAAAACTAATTATTGAAAACAAATTCACCTTTTCTCATTATTGCAATAGTCTTTCCATCAAAAGTAAGAGCATCTATGTTTGTATCCTTTGAACCAATCATAAAATCGGTATGCATTAAGCTTTGATTACATCCATATTTCTTCAACTGTTCATTGTTTACAAGGTCTTTTTCATTTGATAAACATTCAGTATAACAATTCCCTAAAGCGATATGACAAGAAGCATTTTCATCATATAAAATTGAACCAAATACTTTATTTGATGCTGAGATTTCACTTCTTTCATCAATCAAAGCACATTCTCCCAATCTAGAAGCACCTGGTATTTCAATAAACTTAGATATTATCTTTTCGCCTTCTTCTGCAGAAACTGAAGTAACTTTACCTTTGTGAAAGGTAAATCTAACACCTTTAGTTGTTTTATTCATTACAGAAACAGGCCTAGTTGAAGTAACGTAACCTTCACATTGCATCATATCTGGAGTGGTAAAAATTTCTAAGGAAGGAATATTTGGGAAGAAGTTCCGTTTATCGGGTAATTCTGAGGTTCCCCCTGTCCATCTAGCCTCTGGCTTAAATCCAATCATTAAATCAGTAATTGGGCTTGTAAAATGAAGTTTCTCTATTTTTAGTGAATTTAAAATAGCTTTTTCTTTTTCCATTTTTTTATTGAAATCAATCCAGCTTTGTATACAATCAGGGGTATCAAGTTTTAAAATAGGTACTAAAAGTTCCCATAAATCATCTGCTGTTGATTCCTTTTCTAAAATATAAGTAGCCCATTTTGGACTTGGAGCACAAATAACACACCAAGCATTTTTGTTAGTCATAAGGTGAGAAGACCAGTTTTTTCCTAAATTTCTCATAGCCTTTGAATAAGCTGTTAATTTATTATTGTCTGCATCTTGTAGTTGAAGCTGTCCATCAAAATCATCGATTCTTATAGTTGACCAATCCTCTTCAATAAAACAATCATATCTAGCCTTAAGATAAGAAGGATATTTTATTATTTGCTCTTGAGTTTGGTATTTTTGTCTTAGTGACAATAAATATAAATCGTTTTGGTTAATTTCAACATAACTAGCACCATTTTTATAAGCTGATTCGGCTAAATATAAAGCAAAATCATAATTTGCTGGCCCACAGGTAATTGTCACGGGATGATCTTTTTTTAATGCTATTCCAAGTTTTATTACTAATTCTGCATAACGCTTTTTAAACAATTCGATTTCTTTTTTCGTATATTTCATTATTTCTCCTTATATTAAAAGTGTATTATTCATGTATAACGTTGATTCTTTTCCGTCCTCTGAAGTAGCTATAATTTTGTCAAAACTAGGAAAAACTTCCAGTTTATAAAAAGCAAGATTACAGTTATTAGGTATGTCTTCATATTCAATAGGTTGAAAAGTCAGGGAATCTAAATTTGAATTACCGAAAGTTAGTGTAATAGAATTTTCCAAAAAAGTTATAAAACCAAGTTTTGAAAGATTTTCTTCAAGTTCAAAAAAATTAACCAAGGGTTTACTGAGTTTATGAGTTAAGAGTTTTCCATTTTCAAATTCAAAAGTGTCCTGCATTTTATTTCCAAGAAGATAGTAGTTAGCTTTAAATGATCCTTTTACACTTTTCCAATTTAAATTATGAATATACTTATTTGTTTTAATTTCACTAAAAAAACATCTATCATTTGTTAATACATTGAAACAATTTATCCATTTAGAATTATCCTGAAGTTGTATTTCTAGAAGTGAATCTTCTTTGAAAAGTTTTAGTTTTTTTATTTTAAAAGAATTTAGAGTAATCCTTTTTTTTGTATAATATAATTCGGTGTTTTCAACATCAGGAATACCTTTTAGAAATTTTTCATCAAGTTCTTTCCATAGGGCAGTATCTGTTGCTTTAAAGACAGGGATTTTACACCAAGGAATACTTATAAATCTGTCTAGAATAACTGGGTTGCTTAAGTGATTGTATTTCCCCATTTTTGGAGTTTTATTTTTTAGGTCTTCAAAAATAATCTCATCTAATTTCTCAGCTACTGTAAATCCAACTTCATTAGAAACGTTAGAACATAATTCTAACCTCAAAAGTACTGTTCCCGTAGAAGTTGGGAGACAATCTTGGGGGTCATAAGGAGCTGTGGATAAAAATTTTCCATTCTCTGTTATTACAAGATTTACAGGTCTTTGAGTTATCTTTAAAGCTGCCTCAGAAACCATAATCGCAAAATATTGTGATTCTATTTCAGTATTTATCGTCAAATCCTCACCTTTTTGAAGTAAAAGAAGATCTTTCAGAATTTTATTAATATATTTAATTTGAATGTTTTTCATAGGATTAATATAAACTTTGTTACGATTTGTCACAATATAGTATTGACGTTTTTTTGCTGATTAGGTATAAATGTTGATGTGTTTGCGACTGTGGTATAGCGGTATTACCTCAGCCTTCCAAGCTGAAGATGCGGGTTCGACTCCCGTCGGTCGCTTTTATGTTACCACGCTTTTTGGCGTGGTTTTTTATTATAGGGGAGGAAACTTATGGGACAACGTGGTGAATTATATTCAACAAAATTTATGGCTAACGATAGAACTTATTTTTTTAATGTCAAGGAAAACATCAAAGGTGATATGTATCTTAATGTTGTAGAAAGCAAAGTAGCAGATACTGGAAAGTTTATTCGTGAATCTATTATTGTCTATCCAGAAGATTTAGGACAATTTGTTCGTGAGTTTCAAAAATCCCTTGATTATATAAAACTTAATGCAAAGAAGGGCGATTAGTATTTAAAAGTTTTTCTATGTATTGGACAAGGTCCATATTGATATAAGGCTTGTTTGTGTTTTTTAGTAGGATAACCTTTGTTATGCTCAAAATCATAAATAGGCCATTTTTTTGCAGCAAAAAGCATGAATCGATCTCTAGCGTTTTTGGCAAGAATTGATGCAGCCATTATTTCTGGAATTTTCGAATCACCCTTGACAACAGCTATTGTATAGGTGTTAACAATTGGTTTCTTATTACCATCAACATAAAAAATATCTGGCTTTTTTATTTCTTCAACTTTTAAATAAGCTCTTTTCATTGCTAACATTGAAGCGTTAAGTATGTTTATTTTGTCAATTTCCTGTTGGGTGGAGAATGCTATGGCGAAAATTGCTTTTTCTCGAATGATTTTTTCTGCTATGTTTCTTTTTTTTTCACTTAGGACTTTAGAATCATTTAAAATTTCAATTGGAAAATCTGAAGGAAGAATTACTGCAGCAGCAAATACTGGTCCAGCAAGTGGCCCTCTACCTGCTTCATCAGAACCACATATGATTTTCCCTTTATTTTCATCAAAATCGTCAAATAATAAACCTTGTTTCATATACCCTCAACATTTAAATTATGTTATAATTTACCAAAAATAGTGTCAATAAGGATTAATTGTGTTTCTAAAAAGTCTTGAAATTTATGGTTTTAAATCTTTTGCTGATAGAACTAAAATAATATTTGCCGATGGAATTACAGCATTACTAGGTCCAAATGGAACAGGGAAAAGTAATATTGTTGACTCAATAAAATGGGTTCTAGGAGAACAAAGTAATAAATCTTTGAGAGCAGGGAAAAGAGAAGATATTATTTTTAATGGTAATGATTTTAGAAAACCCATGCAAATGGCAGAGGTTACTCTAGTAATTGATAATAGCCTAAAACTACTTTCAGTTGAAGGTGATTCCTCTTCTAATGATATTGAAATAAAAAGAAGACTTTTTAGAAATGGGGATACTGAATTTTATATAAATAAAGAAAGAGTAATTCTTAAAAATATTAAACAACTTTTCATGGATACTGGAGTGGGTAAGACAGCTTATTCGATTTTAGAACAAGGTAAAATTGACCAAATTCTTTCTAATAAACCAGAGGAAAGGCGTTATGTTTTTGAAGAAGCTGCAGGAATAAGTCGTTTTAAATCTATGACTAATGATGCAGAAAAAAAAATGCTTGGAACAAATGAAAATATTGAACAAGTAGAAAGTATTTTATCGGAAATAAAACGAACTTACGATAGTCGTAAAGGGCAAGTTACAAAGTTATTGAATTATAAAGAATTAATTCAAGAAAAAGAAAATGTTGAAGTTTTATTACAACTTTCAACAGTTCAAACCTACAAAAAACTAAAAGAAGAATGGCAAGATAAAAAAGAAAATTCTATTAATGAACTTGAGGAAATTAATGATAAAATTGAAGATTTTAAATTGTCTTTGGCTGAAAATGAATCAAGTATTAATGAATATCGTCAAAAAAGAGAAGCTTTAAATACTTCGGTTGGTCGAACTCAAGAAATTGTTAAAGGAATAGAAAATCAATTAAAATTGCTTGATAAAAATTATTGGGAAGCAAAACAACGAATTAGTGAAAATGATAACCGAGCCCAGAGATTTAAAGAGTTAATGGATAATCAAGAAATACTTGTTTCTGAGACAAAAAATAAAATTGAAGATTTTATCGAACAAATTGAAAATTTGGAGAATCAAATAATTGAAGTTCAGAATGATATTGAAGTAAGCCGAGAGGAAAGTAATAATCTTTCAGGAAAAATTGAAATATACAACCAAGAAATAAAAGTTCTTAAAGAAAACCAAATTGAATTAAATAAACTTCAAGGTGAGTTAACAAATGAAATTGTTGTGCAATTGGAAAATCAAATAAATGAAAGTGGATATTCAACAAAAGTAAGAAAACAAACAGAAAAAGAGCTAATAATGAAGTTAGTATCTTTTAAAAATTCTATTCAAGAAAGAACAAAAGAAATAATTAAGATGTTAAATATTGACTATTCTTCTTATTCTCATTTGATGAAAGAATTTTTAGCAGACATTGTAGATAATATTGATGATATAAAGGGGTTATTCCAGGAATATAGTGGATCTATTCCGACTTTTATTGATGAATTTATAAAACCAGAAGGAATAATAACAAGAAAACAAGAACTTGATAGTAAATTAGAGAAAAATCTTTCTAAACAAAAATTAAATGATGAAAATATTGAAACCTTAAAGGAAAATATATTACTAATTAATCAAAGTATTGAACAAAAGAGAGAGATTGCAAGCTGTAAACAACTTGAATTAACTGAAAAAAGAACAGAAAAAGAATCTTTACAAAGAAATTTAAAAGAATTAACTGGGAATCTTCAACAAAAGCGTTTTGATTATCAAGAAGTTTTAGCTACAATTGAAAATGAAGAAAATAAAATGGCCGAAACTCTAGAAAGTATTAATGAAAATAAATCCAATTTGGAGATGAATAAAAATCAAATTGAAGAACTTATATTAAAAAGAGAGGAAGTTAATTTAAAGATACAAGAAGAAGTCGAAAAGTATTCAGGTAGAACTTCAAATATGAATGAATTATCTGAAAAGAAGAATTTTATAAATACCCAATTGGCAACTCAAACTTCAAATATAGAAAACCTTGAAAATTTAATAAATAAACAATACTCTGACTTTTTTGAAAATTATGGTAAAAATCTTAAAGAATTTGGCGAAAAAGAAATTGAAGAAGATGTTTCCGTTTTGAAGGAGAGGCTTTTACAACTAAAAAAAAGAGTTTCTGATGTTGGATATGTTAATCAAATGGCTGAAGATGAATTTGAAGATATTAAAACTCGTTATGATTTTTATAATAAAAACCTAATGGATTTAAATTCAGCAAAAACGGATCTTGAAAGAGTTATTCGTGAAATAAAAGAAAGAAGTGAGAAATTATTTATTGAAACTTATTTAAAAATATCTGAAAATTTTGAAAAAATGTTCACTAGAATCTTTGGGGGAGGGAAGGCTTCGCTTTCTTTAGAAGACCCTGAAAATGTTTTAACTAGTGGAATTGTTATTCAAGCTCAACCACCAGGAAAAAAGCTAACTTATCTTCCTTCTTTAAGTGGTGGTGAGAGATCAATGACAGCTGTAGCCTTACTTTTTGCAACCTATATCGTAAAGCCTTCACCCTTTTGTATACTTGATGAAATTGATGCTGCTTTAGATACCCGAAATATTGGATGTTTTCTTTCTGTTTTAGAAGATTTTAGTGAAAAAAGTCAATTTATCATAATAAGCCATAATAAAAATACAGTTGTGGGAGCAAAAACTCTTCTTGGAGTAACGCAACAAGAGAAGGGAGTTTCAACCACAATTGGGATAAAGATAGCAAATGATAACCGTCTTCCAGGAATTCAGTAGTATTTCGTCTATAAGTTCTTAAAATTAGTTGACCAAACCTGTTGTTTTTCTATATATTTTAAAGGTTATGTTTGAGTCATTAGGTACAAAATTTAGTTCATTAATAAAAAGCCTCTCTGGAAAGTCTAAGATTTCTGAAAAGAATATCGATGAAGCGATTGAAGAAATTAAAACTGCTTTATTAGATGCTGATGTTAATATTAGAGTTGTAAGAAGGTTTATAAACCAGACGGCTGAAGAGGCTAAAGGTGAAAAAGTATTAAATTCTGTAAACCCAGGGCAACAATTTGTAAAAATAATTTATGATAAAATGGTTAATGTTCTTGGGGGAGAGGGAGCAAAACCTTTATCCTTAAAGGGGCCAGATACTCAATCCGTCATTTTGATGATGGGACTTCAAGGTTCTGGTAAGACTACGACGGCTTCAAAATTAGCTTTAAAACTAAAAAAAGAGGGTCGTAAACCTTTGTTGGTAGCTTCTGATTTGGTTAGACCTGCTGCTGTTGAACAATTGCAAATTTTGGGAAAAGCAATAGATGTTCCTGTGTTTGCAATGGAAGGTCAAAAGGATCCGGTAAAAGTAGCTCAAAAGGCATTAATACATGCAAAAGTAAATTCTTATGATGTTGTAATTGTAGATACTGCTGGAAGAATGCACCTTGATGAAGCCTTAATGAATGAAATCAAGAATATTAACAAGGCAATTAAACCTGATGAAACACTTTTTGTAGCGGATTCAATGACAGGTCAAAAGGCGGCTTCAATTGCTAAACAGTTTGAAGAGGCCGTTGGAATTTCCGGAGTTATCCTTACCAAATTTGATTCAGATACTCGAGGTGGAGCTGCTTTTTCCATAATGAGTGTGGTTGGAAAACCTGTTAAATTTATTGGTGTTGGTGAGAAAGCAGAAGATTTGGATATTTTTTATCCTGAAAGAATAGCTAGTAGAATTCTTGGGATGGGAGACGTTGTTTCTCTGGTAGAGAAAGCTCAAGAAACTTATGATGTTGATCAAGCTAAGAAAATTCAGGATAAGATTAATAAGAAAACTTTTGATTTACAGGATTATCTTGAACAACTTGAAAGTGTAACAAAAATGGGTGGATTGGATAAAATGATGCAAATGATTCCGGGTGCTAGTCTATCTGAAGAACAAGATAACGAAACTCGTAAAGAATTAACAAAAGAAAAAGCAATTATTCAATCAATGACCTATACGGAAAGGACAAATTTTCGTATAATAGGCCCGGCTAGGAGGAAACGAATAGCTAAGGGTAGTGGAACATACGTAAGTGATGTTAATAGAATGTTAAAGAAATTTGATAAGTTACGTCTTCAGATGAGGAAGATGTCTAAAAATAAAAAATACCAAGCTCAGATGCTTAAACAGATGGGTATGTAGAAATTCGAGTAGGAGGAAGACAGTGAGCGTAAGCATGAGACTTAAACGGTTTGGCAGTAAGAAAAGACCTTATTACAGAATTGTAATAGTGGATAGTCGTTCAGCTAATTCAGGAAAAAGCATTGAAGAAATCGGCTTTTATCATCCAGTAGAAGCAGAAAACCAAGTAAAGATTAACGAAGAAAAAGCAATTTCATGGCTTGAAAAAGGTGCACAACCAAGTGCAACTGTGAAAGCTTTGCTTAACAAGCAAGGTATTCAAGTTACTAGAAAAAGTCAGGAATAAATTAGCATGGAAAAAGAATTGGTTGAATATATTGTTAAATCAATTGTTGATGACCCAGAACAGGTCAAGATTGAGGTTGTAGAAGGTGAAAAATCTACAATCCTTGAACTTAGGGTTGCTCAGGATGATATTGGCAAAGTTATTGGTAAGCAGGGTCGAATTGCGAAAGCAATACGTACTATACTGAGTGCCAGTGTGACTAAGACTGGCAAACATGCAGTATTGGAAATTTTGGATTAATGGATAGTAAAATAGCAACTGGGGTAATAAGAACTTCTTTTGGATTGAAAGGTTTTCTAAAATTAAAGGTTTATTCCGATGATTATAAACACTTTAAAAATTTGAAAGAAGTTACTCTTAAGAAGGGCAACAGTTCTTTGGTTGTTAAAATTGAGGCTTTACAAATAAAGGGTGATTCTTTATTGGTTAAATTTGAAGGATATGATACTCCTGAAAAATCTCGGGACTTGAATGGTTTTGAAATTTATATCAATAGAAATGAAGCGGCATTGCTAGATAAGAATGAATGTTATGTATCAGATTTAATAGGTCTGAAAGTACTTTATGAAGGAAAGCAAGTCGGTACAATAGAATCTTTTGTGGATAAAGTTGATAGTATTTTACTAGAAATTATAAAAGATGGAGGTTCTTACTTCATTCCTTATGAAACTAGGTTTTTTGAAAATCGTGATCTTGAAAAAGGTTGTATAACGATTAAGGAGATTGAGTTAATATCATGACGATAACAATATTAACTTTATTTCCCCAAATAATGGAAGGGTTTTTTAAAAGTTCCATTATGTCAAGAGCAGTTAAAAATGAAATTATAGATTATAAATTTGTTAATTTCAGAGATTTTGCTTTTGATAGGCATAAAACTTGTGATGATTCTCCATATGGTGGTGGAGCTGGAATGGTAATTAAGCCTGAACCTCTAGGCTTGGCTTTGGATAGTGTGGATGCAAAGAACAAGAGGGTTGTATTTCCCTCTCCTTCTGGAAAGAAATTTACTCAAGACTATGCGATTGAGTTGAGTAAAGAAGCAGAATTGGTCTTTATATGTGGACACTATGAGGGAATTGATCAAAGAATCATAGACACTTATGTTGATGATGAAATCTGCATTGGTGATTATGTAATTTCTTCTGGAGAGGTGGCAACATTAGTTGTCGTTGATTCTATTTATCGATTAATCGATGGAGTGATTACAGATGAGTCTTTAGTTGAAGAAAGTTTTACTGGGCCTTATAATTGCCTTGAATATCCAC
>Ga0172378_10004583_pt1 | contig 12923 bp, 12 predicted proteins | sample GrowelOW332metaG_FD_119755 | JGI IMG/M metagenome (GOLD analysis project Ga0172378, IMG submission 119755) | Groundwater microbial communities from an aquifer near a municipal landfill in Southern Ontario, Canada - Pumphouse #3_1 metaG | ecosystem: Environmental > Aquatic > Deep subsurface >...
GAAATCGTTCGTCATGAAAGGACAACGTTCGGCCATGGTTGCAAAGAGGTCTGTGAGTAGACACGTCGGAAAAGGCAAAGATTTCCTGATACAGCTCATAAAAGACGTGGCAGGTGTCGATATCCAGGTCGGCAGTGTGTCGATTTTTCAGAGTTGTGGTCTTAAGGCATAATGCTGTCTACGATCACCAAGAACAGGTCTGCGATACTCGCTTGAAAACAGACGTGTGAATATGCTTAAATAAAAAATGTGCGTTTAGTGCTACTAAATATAAAATTAATATTACCGATGTGACGAAATATGAATAAGAAAATATTGGCAGTGGTCTGTGTGGCTATTCTGTTGGTCGCAGGGGTCGCTGCGGTTTTTATCCTGAGGGATGACGATTCCAGTGGGATTGCCATAACCAATACCGATGGCACCACGACAGTCATACCTCATGTAGCTGAGAAGATAGTGGTCATGAATGTGAACACAGCCGAAGCCGTCATCGTTCTTGGAATGGGGGCCAAGGTCGTTGGGGTCAGTTCCACAACCTATTCCAGATCGGCGTATATGAACAATTTCCCCAACTGCTCGACAAGTGTCGGCAGTTCTACAGAACCATCCTTGGACGTTATTGCCGATTGCGATCCGGACGTGGTGATAGGATTCAGCACGTTGAAGATAAAGAACCAGGCTCAGTTGGAGGAACTCGGTTATCCAGTATTGTACCTGGACTGTTACAATACTGCGAACGGGCAACTCCAAAAGGACATGACCAATCTGGGAAAGGCACTTGGAGCAGAAACGGCTGCAACGACTTACATAACATATCTCAATGATAAGATAGACAGCATAATGGATATTGCGAATTCCGTGAGTTCCACAGTACGCTCAAACATGAGGGTCTATGCGGAGTTCTCCTCGACGACATATACGAATGGATACCCTGCACAGTGTAAATCCACGAGTACGGATGTCGTCCTCTCGGCATTGGGCGTTGTGAATGTTTCAGGGGAACAAGCATATGGTTCGTATGTGTCTGCGGAGTTCATTGCTGCCAGCAATGCGGATTATGTCATCAAGATATACGATCTGAGCAAAAGCAATGCCGGTAGTGTCCTGGCAGAGGTCGCGGACCGGGCATGCATAAGTTCGCTGGAAGCCAAGGAAGACAATCAGATATACGAGCTGTGGAACGAGATCTCGTACGGTCCAAGGATATTCGCATCATATCTTGCGTTCTGTCAGATCTTTTTCCCTACTGAGACTACAGCTTCAGGATTGACGATCCAGGGATTGTTGGAGAATTATAATGCAACGTTCGGTGCTTCTTTCGTGACAACATACGGAATAGTACAGGCTACACCGTGATTTTTCTCTCCAGGTGTGCCTGATGGCACACCTATTTTTTGTTAAAGAACGGACGGATCGAATGACCAGCGTCGTTGAGATATTCAAAGAGACACAGTGGAAGAAAAGAACACTTTTGAATTCCCTGATACTGGCTGTATTTGCAGTATCGATTCTTTCGTTGATGGTGGGTTCGATATCGGTATCGGTCTCCGATGTGCTACTCGCAATAGGGCACAGTATTCTGCCTAATCATATCCCGGAGCCACAGTATGCTGCCGCTTCAGTCATAATCGTGAAAATAAGGATGCCGAGAATATTGTTGGCGATCATCGCCGGAGTCAGTCTCGGTATCGCAGGTACAGTGATGCAAGGTACACTGAGAAACCCTCTGGTGAGTCCGTTCACATTGGGTCTTTCATCTGCGGCCGCTTTTGGTGCGGCGGTCTCGATCGTACTTGGCAGTTCTTTGTTCGGAGCATATGACCTATCCGTTAATATCGCAGGGCAGGTTTTTCACAAAACCGATGTTCTCAGAATATCGATGGCGTTCATATTCGGAATGTTGAGTGTGGTCATAATAATTCTGATGTCCAGGAACAAACGTATGTCGCAATCGACGCTTATACTTTCAGGTGTGGTGATAAGTTATCTTTTTCAGGCCGGAATAATGTTCCTGAAGTATATCTCCGACAACGATCAGCTTCGAGAGGTCACCTCATGGCTCATGGGTGGACTCGGTATTGCGGATTGGAGTACCGTAATAATATTGGCACCGATCGTGCTGCTGTCAACATACCTCATGATGGTATGCTCCGTGCAGTTCAACACAATGAGCTGTGGGGATGAAGTGGCTCAGAATCTCGGTGTTGATGTCAACAAGCTCAGACGTTATTCGTTGCTGGTTGTTGCATTTTCGGTGTCTGCATGTATGTCCTTCACTGGTGTCATAGGTTTCATAGGACTGATGGCGCCGCACATATGCAGGATGATCATCGGCAACGATCACAGATATCTGATGCCATGTTCTGCTGTAATGGGTGCCCTGATTCTGTTGACTTCAGATACCGTTGGTCGTGTTATTACCGCTCCCGAGGATATGCCAGTCGGAGTGATAATGTACATAATAGGCGGCGCATTCTTCCTATATCTGGTGGTAAGGGGAAAGGGAAGGGGGATAGAATGACGTTGAATATCGAGTGTGTGCGCATAGGCTATGGTGATTTAGAGGTAATTCATGACATAAGTCTGAAGATACACAGGGGTGAGATAGTTTCGCTGTTGGGACCTAACGGCTCAGGTAAATCCACATTGATACGGGCAACCGCAGGAATGCACAAACCCACGTCCGGTAGGATCACGGTGGACGGTAAGAGTATCGGCGATATCTCAAACACAAATTTGGCAAAGACCATAAGTTATGTCCCGCAGCAGTATACGAGTATGCCCTGTACGACCGTCATGGAGGCTGTTCTAATAGGCAGAAATCCATACATAAATTGGATGCCGTCCGAAGAGGACCTGAGGATAGTGGAAAAGGCTTTAAAAACTATGCACATCGAGGATTTGGCAGAGAATGATGTCAATAAATTATCGGGTGGACAGAAGCAACGGGTCTATATTGCCAGGGCTTTGTGTCAAACTCCGAATTTTTATCTCTTTGATGAGCCTACAAGTGCATTGGACCTAAGATATCAGCTTGAAACTATGAAAATAATGAAAGATGTGGTATGCAAAGACGGCGTAGGTATGATGATAGCCCTGCACGACCTAAATCTGGCTCTACGTTTTTCTGACAAGATTGCAATGATAAAAGATGGCGAATTGTACGCATATGGCAATTCGTCAGATGTGATCAATGAGAGATCCATACTGGATGTATACGGGATAAAGGCCAAGATAACAGAGGTCGATGGAGAGTCATTCATGCTCCCGTTCGGGTCTTCCGATGGATGAGGTCTCAGCAGAAGAATACCGAAAAAGTCGCTGGCCGAAATACTGATCTGTGATTTCATGTACTGCTAGAACAAATTAAGAAAGGGACGGTCATGGATGATATGCGGGGACGGGCTCGTATTAGGATGGACGGGATTATGAAATCTCGTCGGTTGCAACGGATGCAGAAAAAGTTCACGCGACTGGAGAATGTTTAGAACGGATCGGTGTTCATCGGATTTTTTCGATTTTTTTCGTTGCTGTACAAGTCCTCTTTCCGTGTCTTTCTGATAAATTTTTGGCCACGAATGCGATAAGGAAAGCAACCGTGATGGTTATGGTGACCGTACCTCCCGGTGGAAGATCAAAGTTTATGGCAAGGATCAGGCCTAACAAGGAGAATACGATCGACAGTACTATCGAGGACAGCATCATCTCTCCCAGGCTGCTGGAAAAGAGATTCGCCATCGCTGCAGGTATGGTCATCAGGGCTATTATCAGGACTATCCCCACTATGTTCGTTATCATAACGCATGTTATTGCCACCATAAGGTACAGGAGCGTTTTCATGAGGTTCACATTTATGCCGGTTAGTTTGGCGTGCGTCTCATCAAAGGTCAGAAGTTGGAGATCTCGATAGAACCAGAGAACAATAGCCGATATCGCAACAGTCACAGTGACCATCAGAAGTATATCGGTCTGTCCGACCAGCAGCACATCTCCGAAGAGTATGCTCTCATACGATCTGGGTGTGACCACGGAATAATCCACGAGATTCATGAAGATGACACCTATTGCCATGCCTGCCGCCCACAGCACACCAATCACTGAATCCTGTCCCAGTCTTCTGGATATCGTCGGTATGGACAGGACCAATGCCGAGATCACTGCGAACAACAGTGCTCCGTCCATTGGCGTGAACCAGGATACTAACAGAACGGACTCCAGATAGTATGCCAGGCCGATACCTCCGAACATCGTGTGGGCTATGCCTCCGGTCACAGAGACCATTTGTTTAACCACCACATATGTACCTATGACGCCGCACAACACACAGGCGACGGTCGTTGCAATGAACATATTCTGTATAAGCGGCATTGACAGCATGGAGATCCAATCACTCATCCGAACAGCCTCCGAGTGTATGGAGGAATTCCGGTGCGCAATGGAATCCCAGATTCACCATCTCCTGGGTTATCTCCGGAGAGTCATTGGATATGAGTCTGCGGTTCATGCATGCCACTCTTTTAACGTCATGTGATATGCTTCCTATGTCATGCGTGATTATCATCACGGCTACGCCTTCGGAGTTGGCTTTGCGCAATATGTCATATGTGCAGTTCTTCATCGACGGGTCCAAATTGGCGGTTGGTTCATCAAGCATCAGGATAGAAGGTAAAGGGGCCAGGGCTCTGGCTAAGAGCACCCTCTGGAGCTGACCTCCTGAAAGGTCGCTGATCCTCCTTTTACGAAGGTCGTGGATCTCCGCATATTCCATAGCTTTCTCGGCCATGTCTTTTTCTTCACGGTCGTAGTTGGGTCTGAATCCTTTGTAAGCCCTTAGACCTGAGAGGACGACCTCCTCAACCCGTATGGGATAAGCGGAGTCGAACATTCCGTTCTGCGGAACATAGCCTATGTTCCTTGCACCTGTGGACGGCGGTTCACCGAATATCGTAATGCTGCCTGAGATCGGTTTTATGAGACCGAGCACGGTCTTGAAAAGCGTACTCTTGCCACCTCCGTTCGGACCTATCACGGCCAGAAAATCATGTTCTCTCAGTTCGAGGTTGACATTCTCTATTGCCGGTGCTCCATCATAACCGGATGTGAGATTCCTGATCTCGATAGGCAGCGTCCACATCACCCTTCCATTCCATCCGAAAACGCATTCACCGCATATTCCAGGTAGTTCACCCAATTTATGGCCAACGGATTTATCTCCACAAGCGTGATTTGAAGGTCTAAGGCATCCTCGAGATCGGTTTCGCTTACAGAGAGATCGTTCACAGATGCGACATATATCGTGACCTTTCCATCCTCTGCTCCGTCATTTATTATCTGTATGGCCTCAGTGGTCAGGCTGGTCTCCATGGCTTCCATAAGTTCGTTCTGTTCTATTCCATAAGGAGTGAGAAGATACGCCCATGCAGGATGCCATATAATTATATCGGTAACACCTAGATCTGAAAGTTTCTCATCTGCCAGATCCTGTATCTCATCGGTTTTTTCAGTATAACTATCGTAACCGGACTCAAATGTCTCTGCGTCATCGGGATAATATTCCAGCAAAGTATCCTTAACTACTTCTGCAAAGGCGGAGAGATTTGAAGGTGAGGTCCAAACATGAGGATCCCATTCCTCTCCCTCTTCACTTCCTTCCAGAAGGGTTATGTTGGACTCTTCGCACATGTTCACCATATCCAGATTCGGACAGTTCTCAGCGATGATGCTGAGCGTGGTACCAGATTCCCATTCCACTCCAGAGCCTATGTAGAAATATATGGATGCATCCGCCGCACCAATGATGGTCGAAGGCGTTACGTTCGTGCCATGTGGGCTACTGCCCGCACTCACGAACGAGACAACGTCATACTCATCACCGCATATCTCCTGGACCATTTCCTGTTGCCAGCTCATAGTCACATATATCTTTTCTTTAGTGTCATTGTTGTTTTCAAAATGATCGGTAAAAATCACTACTGCTGCACAGGTCACCAGAACCGCTGCGGCAACAATTGCCAAGATCTTCTTATTCATACGTATCGTCGGCAAACCATATCATCATATTATTAAACTTTATGCAAATTATTATTAATAAATAATATCAAAATGATAGTTTGTTAATAACAACTTTTTAGAGATATTCTTCAACATCGGGGTAAACGAAATCATGAACAGACAAGACGTCTGTCTGAAAACAGATTAAAATGTTTGGAAATCCTTCAGGTCCTGAGACCTCTCTTTGCAAACAGCATCCCTATGATGGTGAATGCGGCGGCCACACATACGATGACAATGACATCCTGCCCCACCGATAGACCCGGTACGGATACCAGTGCACTTGGAACGTCGATGGATACTCTGCGAATCGCATCGGCAGCGTAGGTTAGCGGATTGAGATCGGCTATTATCTGAAGCCACCGTGGGAAAGAAGAGGTCGGGAACATAAGACCGGATGCCATCATCAGCGGTAGATTCAGAAGAACATTGATGCTCATAAGGGCATCCTGATTCTTCACGACCAATCCTATGCTCACGAACATCGATGAAAAGGTCATCGATGTACATACTACGACCAATATGATGATCAAGAAGCTCAAGACGCTGAAATCGGATGAAAGATTAAGTCCGAGTAGCAGTGCTATGCCCAGCATTATGAGCGATTGTATCAATGTCTTTATGGCCGTGGACAGGACCCTTGCAAGCGGTATGACGCCGCGCGGTATCGGTGTGACCTTCAGTTTATCGAGGAATCCGAATCTTCTGTCCCAAACCAGTGACATACCGGAGTTCATGGCAGTGGAGAGCGCGGACATGACCACAATGCCCATCGCCAGGAAACTGAAGTAATCCACATCTCCCATCGATGATATGAATCCGGACATGGCGAATCCGAAGAGCGTTAACCAGATCAGCGGCATTATGAATGTCATCAGGATCTGCGATTTACTCCTGTACCAATGTCTTAGTTCTCTTTTCGTCAATGACCACGTTTGCCTGAGGTATGCGCCGTCCATTTCAGCGCCTCCTGATCATCTGATTCATTTCATTGTGGACCTCTGCTCTTCCGGTGGATTCATTCTTCAATGATTTCCCTGTGTAGTGCAGGAAGACCTGATTCATGCTCGGTTTGTGCAGGGATATGGAACTGATGATCCAACTGTTCTTCGAGATCTTCGAAAGCAGATCCGTCATTGCTTCATCGCCGTTCTTGACGGTCACCCTGTATTCGAAACCGGTACGTTCGACATTCGATACACCGTCGATGGTCATTATGTCGGATGTACGGTCTTCGCCTTCGATGGTAGCGTATATTATGTCACCGCCGAGAGAGGCTTTGAGTTCGTCAGGCGTCCCTATTATCGCGATCTTGCCGTTGTCGATGATCGCAATCCTATCGCAGAGTGAATCGGCCTCTTCCAGGTAGTGTGTCGTAAGGAACACGGTCATGCCGTTTTCATTCTTCATGTTCCTGATGTATTCCCATATTATCTCTCTGGTCTGGATATCGAGGCCCAGAGTAGGTTCGTCAAGGAACAGGATCTTTGGTCTGTGTATCAGTCCTTCTGCAAGTTCCAATCTTTTTCTCATACCTCCGGAATAGGTATCCACCCTCCTGTCGGCCGCATCTTCCAATTTCATTATTTTCAAAAGTTCGTCGATACGCGTTTTAGCGGTGTCTCTCGGCACGTTGTAAAGGTCGGAATGAAGTTCCATGTTCTCCCTTCCCGAGAGTTCATCGTCTGCGGTCAGTGACTGCGGAACCAAACCGATGGTTTTTCTGACCTCGGTGGAATCCTTCATAACATCGTATCCTCCGATGGTAATCGTACCGGATGTCGGTGTCAACAATGTCGTGATCATCGAAATGGTTGTGCTTTTGCCTGCACCGTTGGGTCCCAAGAATCCGAATACCTCTCCTTCTCTGACATCGAAACTGATATCGTCAACGGCAAGGACGTCCTTGCCGTACATCTTTCTGAGGTCGTGTATCTCTATTATGTTGTTCATATCACTCATTCCTCTGCTCATCATTGATCTTCTTCCGTATTTTCTCGATCACCGTCTTTATCATCGCAATCTCCTCCTCTGTCAGGTCCTCCATCAAAGCGGTATAGAACTCTTTGATCGATGATATGGCAAGAGTTCTCATTTTCATACCGTCCTCCGTTAGGCGGATTGAATACATTCTCTTGCAACAACTTGTATTCTCAACGAGGTTCTTCTCAATCAATGATTTCACGACCCGTGTGGTCAGAGATTTATCGGTGCTCACACGTTCTGTAAGATCCTTCAGAGAGATTCCATCGGTGTATCCGATCTCTATCAGAAAGGGAGTATAGGATGCGGAAATACCGGTGCCGTACAGTTTTCTATTCATAGCAGTTTCAAAATATCGTTTGAACAGCGGCGGAAACAATTCGTTCTCCATTTCTTCGGTCATGAATATCGATCAGTTGACGTATCAACCGTTTTCATTAATATAATTGTCTGAGCGTCCTGTCCGAACCAAGGACCGTTGCAGCAGAAACGGACACACCATCCGAAAGTTCACAGAGCGGACAGTCGAACGAGAAATCATATTATGAATTCTGAGAAAACAGGTGTGTGGACATTCGTACGGTCCTGAATTTTTCTGAGAAAAGTGAGATCAGAGACAGGAAAGTGCGACTCGGTAAAGAGTTTCAATGATTAGAACAATTCCCGTGTCAACATCGCTTTTGAGAATAAACCACCGGTAATCATCGCTGTCATTTCTGTGTCAGAATAACAACGATGCAGAGGATCGGTATGTTTCTTTCTGAAATTTTTAAAAAACATTCGTGACCTGTCAAGAAGGTTTATATGCGTAGTTAATATTGGCACATACATCCAACTCAATCAATAGGTTGAGTAGTTTCATTTGGGGGCAAAAAATGGACAACAAATACATAGCGATATTCGTAGTTGCTATTCTCGCATTATCGGGGGTCGGGGTATATCTCGCATACGGTAACAACCCGAGCGACGAACCAACGACGATAACCATCGTTGATGCCAAAAACAACACGATCGAACTTTCAGAACCGTTGGATAAGGTCGCCATCGTGAATACCAACATTCCGGTCGCGATGAGGATCCTCGGCCTCACGGACAAGGTCGTAGGGATAGATACATCGACACTCAGCAAGAATGACAACGCAGAGGTGTTCACAAACGCAGTGGCAATCGGCGCGCGCAACGCAATAACCGGGGAGTCGATTCTGGACGCGGGTACAAATTATGTGATCACGCCTGTTTCGATGGGGATAACCTCCAACACAGATGCCATAGAGCAGATGGGCATAACGATAATCTACATCGACTGCTACGGTGAGACGGCAATAGAGGATCTCCAGAAAATTCTCACTCTGTTCGGTAACGACGGTACGGCGAAAGAAAAGTACGATGTGTTCATGGAGAATTATGACGGTATAATCTCATCTGTGGATGCAAAGGTCGCGGCGGCAGGACTCACGCAGTCGCCGGTCTTCCTCCAATGTTTCATTTCGAAGAATGCATTCTACAATCAGACTGCGGCTACAAGCAAGATGATGGAGAACATCTGCGGAAAGAACGTGTTCAATTATCTGGGTGCAAGCACCACGAACATCTCCAATGATGCTACCGATCTGGGTATAAGGGAGGTCGTCATAGCATATGACGGTTCTTCGACGACATCGATAGATTTCGTCCTGATCAGGGATTCATCCAAATACAAGGACATAGACGCATATGATCAGTTTGTTGCTATGATGGATGGTGCATACGCTTCGCTTTCTGCTGTTCAGGACGGTGATGTCTACGTCATGTACACCGATATCATGTCCGGATACCTTTCATATGTGGGATATGCTGCCATGGCGGAGATATTCGGTGTCGACACAGGATTGGATTTTGCATCCATGATCAGTGATTTCAACGATTCGTACGGAACGGATTATCGTACCACGGAACTTCTGATCAAAGTGGCTGCTGATGGTACGCCAGAGGAACTGCTTTCATAATGGGGGTACACCCCTCTTTTTTTCTTCAACGGGATTCCGATGTCCGAAGCAGCAGATACGAAGGACAGAAGGCTGAGACTTCTTGAGATTCTGAAAAACAACGAGTTCGACGACAGTTTGGAAGGTCGGTATTACACAAGTCAGAGGAAGAAGATACTCTACATTCTGATCCTTATCGTGGTCATATTCTTCACTTCAGTGATCGCATTGAGCATAGGTGCGGTGGACATACCTTTGACGGAGACTCTGAAGGCGATAGGCCATGCGCTGTTTCCATGGTGGATAGGGAATCCATCAGAGAGCTACTATTCGACGATATTGTTCAAGGGCAGGCTCCCGCGTATATGCCTGACCATACTCACGGGAGTTAGTCTTGCCGCCGCGGGGCAGATAATGCAAGGTATACTGAGGAATCCATTGGTGAGTCCGTTCACATTGGGTGTCTCCACGGCCGCATCTTTCGGTGCGGCGATGTCCATAGTTTTCGGTGCGGCGATATTCGGTTCTGTGTACTACATGACGTTTACCATCGGGAGCATGACGATGAATATATCGGACATAGCGACCGCTTTGTTCGCCTTCATCTTCGGATTGATAAGCATCGGCATAGTGTTGCTGCTGACGAGGAGGAACTATGTATCGCGTTCCGTCGTAATTCTCTCGGGTGTCGTGATCAGTTATCTGTTCCAGGCGGGCATAATGCTTGCAAAATACATGTCAGACGATGACTCTCTCAGAGAGATAACCCTCTGGATCATGGGCGGAATGTGGAACGCTACGTGGGCATCTGTATTCGTTACATTGCCGGTGGTAATCGTCTGTGTTATATTTTTGGAAAAGATGGCAATAGACATAAACACGCTGTCATCGGGCGATGAAGTGGCCTCGAATCTGGGCGTGGATGTTCAGAAACTCAGACGCAACGGACTCATAATCAGTACATTGGTGACATCTGTGTGCATAGCGTTCACAGGGGTCATCGGATTCATAGGGCTTATGGCTCCGCATATATGCAGGATGATGATCGGAAACGATTGCAGGTATCTGTTGCCGACGGCCGCCTGCATGGGTGCGCTGATATTGCTGATATCCGACACAGTGGCAAGGGTGGTGATCCGTCCGGACGATCTCCCTGTAGGGATCATAATGTACGTACTCGGAGGGATATTCTTCATCTGGATGGTCACCAGCAAGAACTGGGGGAAGAGAGTATGAGGATGGATGTGGAAGACGTTTCCCAGGGTTACGACGAGAAATTGATACTGGAAGACATCTCATTCAGTGCCGAGTCTGGTGAATTGATAACGATACTCGGTCCTAACGGAAGCGGAAAATCCACGTTGATAAAGACGATCTGCAACATAATGGCCCCAAGGACGGGTTCCATCAGGATAGACGGCAACGATGTGGGTTCAATGGAAAAGAAGCAATTCGCCAGGATGGTGGGATATGTTCCGCAGGCCTCTGTATTCTTCAGCTATACGAGTGTCTATGAGACGGTTCTTCTAGGCAGACGTCCATATATAGAATGGTCATACAGCAGGGAGGATCTCAACATAGCCGCCAATGCGATGATCGCCATGAAGGTCGATGAATTCGCCGACAAATATGTCACAGAACTTTCCGGCGGTCAGATGCAGAGAGTATTCATAGCCCGTTCGCTTGCTCAGGATCCCAATTTCTATATCTTCGACGAGCCCACCAGTTCTTTGGATCTGAAGCATCAGCTTGACACTATGTTGATAATGAGGGACATAATAAGAAGGGAGAACTCGTGTCTGATAGTCGCTCTCCACGATCTCAATCTGGCACTCAGGTTCTCCGATAAGATAATGGTCCTGAAGGACAGACGCATCTATGATTTCGGAACGGCAGACGAGGTGGTCACGCCTAAGATGGTCGAGGACGTTTACGGTGTCCCGGCAGAGCTGGTCAGCGGCAAGCACGGGAAGTACATCCATCCGTACTCCGAGAAAGGATCGGATGGATGATCGGTCAGACCCTGCCCTGTATCACCGTGATATGGACGGGATTGTTGGCGATCATGAGATGGTAATCACCTGCGAGTCTCGATCTTGAGGAATTGATGCAGGCGGTCTCTTCTCTAAGGCCTAGTTTTTTGACGCATCGCAGAGTCTCGGAGACCGTTTCCAGGGTGATGGAGTTCATCACGATCCTGATCTTCGGATTCTTATTCAACAGGACGGTCAGTATCTCCTCCATGTTTCCTGAGGACCCGCCGATGAATGCATGTGTCGGTACGGGAAGATCCGCAAGCATGTCAGGAGCGGATCCTTCGACGACCACCAGATTCGGTGTGCAGAATTTTCTTCTGTTCTGGTGTATGAGCGATATGGCTTCCTTCTCTTTCTCTATGGCGAATACCTTGCCGTTCACTGCTATCAATGCCATCATTATCGATACAGAACCGGTTCCAGCGCCGACATCATAGATCACCGAGTCATCGGACAATTCGAGTTTGGCGACCGAGAGCGTTCTTATCTCGGCTTTGGTCATAGGTGCATCTCCTCTGATGAAATCCTCGTCGCGTATGTTCATAGGCACGGAAGTGATCGGCCTTTCGTTGACTATCAATGTCACACAGAGTCCCGACAGTCCGGCATCTAGTATCTCCGAAGGATTACCACGTACTATGAGCTCGTTGGGATTTCCCAGGTTCTGAGCGGCGATCATCTGCACATCCATCCCGTAGAAGAGCAGGTCGTTGCAGAGTTTCTGCAATCCCTCTTTGCCCCTGACCAGGGTGAACACCTTTCCGTGACGTCGAACCTCTCCGATTATGTTCGCACTGTCGTCGGAGTGTGCGCTCATCAGAAAAACATCATCCCAGGGGATGTTGATCCTCGAGCAGAAATAGACCACCGATGAGATACCGCATACTGA
>Ga0172378_10004584_pt1 | contig 12923 bp, 10 predicted proteins | sample GrowelOW332metaG_FD_119755 | JGI IMG/M metagenome (GOLD analysis project Ga0172378, IMG submission 119755) | Groundwater microbial communities from an aquifer near a municipal landfill in Southern Ontario, Canada - Pumphouse #3_1 metaG | ecosystem: Environmental > Aquatic > Deep subsurface >...
CGATGATCAAAACGTAGGTATTAATATCTTACGCCGTGCGATTGAAGCACCACTTCGTCAAATCGTATCTAACGCAGGTGATGAGCCATCTGTAGTGATTAATGCTGTGAAAAATGGTGAAGGTAACTTCGGTTATAACGCAGCAACTGGCGAATATGGCGACATGCTTGAAATGGGTATCTTAGATCCTGCAAAAGTAACCCGTTCGGCTCTTGAGCATGCTGCATCTGTAGCGGGCTTAATGTTGACCACTGAATGCATGATCACAGACATTCCAGAAGACAAACCAGCAATGCCTGATATGGGCGGCATGGGTGGTATGGGCGGCATGATGTAATCATCGCTCATTCAAAAAAAATCCCCGCTTTGTGCGGGGATTTTTTTTAAGGGTTATTTTGCTTGTTGTGCTAAAAATAAATCTGCTGCTTTACGACCAAGCGCAGGATCGTCGGTAAATACACCATCCACACCAGCTTTAAAGAACAGTTCAAATTCTTTTAAAGCACCCGCTTCACAATATTCAGCAGGATCGTTACTGCAATCTAAATAGTCAGGTAAGAAACTATTTTCTGAGCGTAGTGTGTATGGATGCACTTTAAGCCCATATTGATGCGCGTCTTGTACAAAAGAGGTCGGGGTGGCAGGTTGTGTATTGGGTAAAATGTAAGTTTTGCTTGGGCCAACACCATCGGCATAACTTGCTACAAATTTTAAACCTTCAGGAGTGGCTAAATCGCCATAGGTATTGGGAATGTTATTTAACACGTAATCGGCAGGTTGGGTGTTTTTATCACTATAGAGTTGTACGATTTTGGCATGTTTTAAGCTTTTTAAACGCTCAAGCTGTGCATCTAAATATTGTAAATTACTCACTTCAAAAGACTGTAAATATACAGGCGCAATGTCACGGGTATATTCATATTTGGCTAAGGTTTTGAGCAAAGTATCTTCCATGCTTAAATCTAAACTTGCAAAATAACTTGGATGTTTGGTTTCAATATACAAGCCAATGATTTTGCCAGTTTTACGGTAGTGTGCATCGGCAAGTTCAATAATTTCTTCTAAAGTTGGAATATCATAGACATCATTATATTGGGTATTGTTAGGGCGTAAATCAGGAATACGCTCACGTGCTTTGAGTTGTTTGAGTTCATTTAAATTAAAGTCTTCGGTAAACCAACCGCTATAGCTCACCCCATCAATGACTTTGGTCTGCTCACGATCAGCAAATTGAGTCAATGTACTGATATTAGAAGTTTCTTTGATTTCACTTTCATGGCGTGCCACCAAATAACCATCTTTGGTCGGGACTAAATCCGGTTCAATAAAATCAGCACCATCATCAATGGCTTTTTGATACGCCGCTAAGGTATGTTCAGGGCGTGTACCACTGGCACCACGATGCCCGACAATCAATAATTGAGGCGCTTGATACTGCGGTGCTGCACTTGTATTCACTGAAGTGTTGTCGTCATCGTTACAGCCTGCAAGTAAGGCCAAAGATAAACATAGGGTGGTTCTTTTTAGCATGACTAGCTCATTGTTATTAAAACTTGATGATGAAAGCTTTAGTTTTAACTGTGATGACAAAACACACATCTTCATAATTTCTTCATATTTGTATCAAGCATGCGATTTTGCTTGTATTTTATGCATGCCTCACACAATATTTATTCTCATTTACAGCTTCTTTTGTGCCTCAATGTGCACCATGTAGACACTTCATGCTATCTAGATTTTTTATTGAACGACCCATTTTTGCAGGAGTACTGGCCATCATTGTGATGGCATTTGGTCTTTTTGCAATGATGAACCTACCCATCGAGCGTTATCCTGATATTGCGCCGCCACGGATTACCGTGGCCACCACCTATAGTGGTGCTTCGGCAGAAACGGTGGAAGAAAGCGTTACCCAAGTTTTAGAGCAGCAAATTAAAGGCCTAGATAATTTGCTGTATTTTAGTTCAAGCAGTGATTCATCAGGACGTGCCCGAATTAGTATTAGTTTTAATAATGGCACCGACCCTGATACTGCCCAAGTGCAAGTACAAAATGCCATTAATGGCGCACTCAACCGTTTGCCTGAAGACGTGAAACGCCAAGGCGTGAATGTATTTAAATCTTTAGGCGATACCCATATGGTGATTGGCTTATATGATGAAACAGGCAAAAGTAGCACCATTGCCTTATCGGATTATATGCTCACCCATTTAGAGCAAGAATTGGCGCGTGTTGAGGGCGTCGGTGAGGTGGATGTTTTTGGCTCACAATATGCCATGCGCATTTGGCTGAATCCACAAAAGCTGAAGCAATATAAACTCATGCCAAGTGATGTACGTGCTGCGGTTGAAGCACAAAATACCCAAGTGGCGGCCGGTGCAATTGGTGAGTTGCCTACAGCCACTGAACAGTATTTAAATGCCAAAGTCACCTCAGGCAGTCGTTTACGTACCACACAAGAATTTGAAAATATTATTTTAAAATCCAGTAATAGTGGAGACTTTGTTTATTTAAAAGATGTAGCACGTGTTGAGCTTGGGGCAGAAAATTACCAATCCTACAACACTATTAATGGTTATCCATCTTCAGGCATGGGGATTTCTTTATCATCTGGTGCCAACGCCATTGCCACAGCAGAATTGATTGATCAACAAATTGAGCGCTTAAGAAAACAATTGCCTGAAGGCTATAACATTGTTTATCCACGGGATAACACGCCATTTGTCAAAGAATCCATGAAAGAGGTGGTGAAAACCTTAATCGAGGCGATCATGTTGGTGGTGATCGTGATGTTCTTGTTCTTACAAAATTGGCGCGCCACTTTGGTGCCGACCATTACCGTACCAGTGGTGATTTTAGGCACGCTTGCGATTTTATATGTGCTGGGCATGAGCATCAACACCTTAACCTTATTTGCCCTAGTGTTGGCGATTGGTTTGTTGGTGGATGACGCCATTGTGGTGGTTGAAAACGTTGAACGTTTAATGCATGAACAAGGCATGTCAGCCAAACAAGCTGCAATTGAATCTATGCAAGAAATCAGTGGGGCTTTGGTGGGCATTACGTTGGTACTCACCGCGGTGTTTATCCCAATGGCATTCTTTGGTGGATCAACCGGTGTCATCTACCGTCAGTTCTCGATCACTTTAGTGGCGGCCATGAGCTTGTCTTTGTTGGTGGCACTGATTTTAACGCCTGCGTTATGTGCCTTAATTTTAAAACCTAACGTCAGACAAGCCAAATGGGCCATGTGGTTTAATACCCAGCTTGAGCGTATTAAACAGCAGTATTTAAAACTGACTCACCTCACTATTCAACATAAGCTGATTACCTTAGTGATATTTTGCGGCTTGATTGCCGTATTTGCTTTGTTTTATCGTGGTTTGGCAACGAGTTTTATTCCTAGCGAAGATCAAGGCATTTTAAGTGTGCAGCTGAAATTACAAGAAGGTGCACCGTTGTCTAAAACCCGTGAAGTGGGTGAGGAAATTCGTGAATATTTCTTAACGCAAGAAAAAGACAATGTAAATTTAGTCATGCTGCGTTATGGACGCAATTTTTCAGGCTCGGGGCAGCACCTAGCCCAAGGTTTTATTGCCTTAAAACATTGGGATGCGCGCCAAGGTCAAGCCAATAGCGCACAAGCGATTCGTGAGCGAGCACTTGCTCATTTTAGACAGCATCCAAATGCGCAAATTAGTATGATGCTACCACCATCGGTCAATGGTTTAGGTCAAACCGATGGTTTAAGTTTTTGGCTGCGCGATGTAGAAGGGCAAGGTCGCCATGCTTTAGAGGCGCAATTTGATCAACTGCAACACACCGCCCAAAACTACGACAGTTTTGAAAATTTAGGTAAAAAATCCAATCCTGAAAAAGCTGAACTCAAAGTAACCATTGACCAAAAGCAAGCCATGGCGGCAGGTTTGACGCAAAATGCCATCAATTCGACTTTGTCGGCCGCATGGGGTGGTAACTATATTAATGACTTTATTGATCGTGGTCGGATTAAACGCGTGATTATGCAAGGCGATGCCGAATTTCGTGCCACACCTGAAGATTTAGCCGAATGGTCGGTTAGAAACAGTAGTAATGAAATGGTGCCTTTTAACCAATTTTCAACACTAGCTTGGACGGGTGGTCCTGAGGTGGTCAATCGTTATATGGGCTATAGCGCCTTGGAAATGGAAGCCGATACTGCAAAAAACAGTACCACGGGTCAAGCTATGCAAGATATTCAAAACTTGATTGATCAAGCAACGGGCGTGGACTTGTCATGGAGCGGTTTAGCCTTTGAAGAACAACGCTCAAGCAATCAAGCTTTATGGCTGTATTTAATCTCGATTGGCTTTATTTTCTTATGTTTAGCTGCGTTATATGAAAGTTGGTCTATTCCTGCTGCTGTAATGACAGCCATTCCATTAGGCATTGGTGGCAATATTATATTTAGCTATTTTGCCGGCTTTCCCAATGATATTTACTTCCAAATTGCCCTACTCACCACCATTGGTTTGTCATGTAAAAATGCGATTTTAATTGCTGAATTTGCAGCTTTGGCACAAAGTCGTGGTGTTGCGGTGATTGAAGCCGCCATAGAAGGGGCAAGTTTGCGCTTACGTCCAATCTTAATGACTTCGTTGGCGTTTGGTGCCGGCATTGTGCCGTTAGTGTTGGCAAGTGGTGCAGGAGCCGCGAGCCGCCAAGAGATTGGTACTAGCGTATTGGGTGGCGTGATTTTTGGTACGCTGTTGGTGCTGATCTTTATTCCATTTATGTATGTCTTGATTCGTGGTGAAAAGCGCGCTCAGTCATAAGCAATTTTAGATTGAATCAAGGGATGCTCAGGCATCCCTTTTTTATGGCTATCTAAGCGCTTTAAAATCTGTTTGAATCACAGACATCATATAAATTAAACAACAATAATGATGCACCTAAATACATTACGTGACTATATCAGCGGCAAGGATTGGCACGCGCTTGAACAATTTATTGCGCAACAACCGATGCAACGTATGGCGGACAGCGCCAATACTTTACACATACATGAACAAGTACAAATGCTGACACATATTGCTCAAGCAGGTCGATTATTTGAGCATTTATCACCTGCCACGCAGTTACAATTGGCGCAGCACCTGAGCATAGAACACCTTGCAGCGCTGATGACGCAGATGCATTCTGATGATCGTACCGATTTTTATCAATGCCTTGTGCCCAAAGTTCAACAACAATTGCTGCAAGCATTGCCTGAGGCGATGACACGACAATTGTGTCAACTGGCGGCGTATGCACAAAACTCAGCTGGTGCCATCATGAGCTCAGATTTTGTCACGCTGGATCCCCAAAGCAGCTTGGCAGATGCCATTGAAACTTTAAGACACCTTGCATGGGATCGGGAAACCTTATATTTGGTGTATGTGGTAGACGATGCACAACGTTTAATTGGTGTGATCTCGTTGCGGCAAATCATCCAAGCTGACCCACAATGCAGGGTCGCTCAAGTGATGCAGCGTGAATTAATCACCGCTTATGTAGATGATGATCAAGAGCATGTTGCAAGCGTGTTGGCACATTATGATTTTTTGGCCTTGCCGATTATTGATACTCAACAGCGCCTTGTGGGTATTGTCACTTATGATGATGCCATGGATGTGATTCGCGCTGAAACCGATGAAGATTTTTTAAAAGGTAGTGCAGTACAGACTCAAGGCAGTTTGAGTTTAAAACAGGCTTCTATCTTTAGCTTATATAAAAAGCGCGTCTTTTGGTTGGTGATTTTGGTGTTTGGTAGCCTCTTGTCTGGGATGGGCATTGCCCACTTTGAAGACATTATTGCTACACATATTGTATTGGTGTTTTTTCTACCCTTGTTGGTGGGTAGTGGGGGAAATGCAGGTTCACAATCGGCAACTCTGATGGTACGCGCTTTAGCCACAGGCGATGTAGAATTAAAAGATTGGTTGGGTTTACTAGGGCGTGAAACCCTAGTGGCGCTGTGCTTGGGTACCACCATGGCTGTGGCGGTGTCAATTTTAGGTTATATTCGGGGGGATATCATGGTGGCAGTGGTATTGGCTTTGAGTATGTTGGGCATTGTGCTGTTAGGTGCATTAATAGGCATGAGTTTGCCGTTTGTTTTAAATCGACTCAAGCTTGATCCGGCAAGTGCCTCTGGACCACTGGTCACCTCGATTTGCGATGCAACAGGTGTCGTGGTGTATTTATTTATTGCGTCACGGCTTTTATTTTAATTGAAGGTAAGCATGTCAAAATCTCCACTGCACTCCAAAATGTCACGCCAAGAGGTGATTCGCTTGGAACGTGATTTAGCAAAATTTGCCAATATGATGGATTCGGTGGTGCGTATTCCATTTACCAAACAAGGCGTAGGTGCCGATGCTGCTTTAAGCACAGTACCAATTGCAGGCGATCTAGCCGGTTTTGCACTCACATGTTATGCCATATATAAAGCGCGACAATTGGGCGTGCCACAACAAAAACTCAATCCGGTGATTCAATTGGCACTCATGGATGCTGTGGTTGGCTTTATTCCGGTCGCTGGCACAATTTTTGATGTGTTTATTCGACCGAGTAAAAAAGCGCTTGCCGTGGTGCATCAGCATATTCAAGACGAATATGACATTCAAAGCGACTATCATATTGTGCACCCATTTTTACATGAAGAATTAGAAAAAAAGCAGCAAAACTCACGCTTTTGGCGCAATCCTGTGGTGGCTTGGCTGTGGGTGCATATTCCAGATCTATTGGGGGTTGTATTTTTAGTGATATTTGCAATAGCGCTGTACTTTGGCGTGATATGGATGCTTGACTTTTTTCAGATATAAAAAAGCCCCCTAGAGAGGAGGCTTTTATTGGTGTGGCATTAGCGCTTCATTATGGGCAATCAAGTTGCTGTAGCGCGGCGACACGTTGTTCAATGCTTGGGTGAGTCTGGAACAATGCAGCTAAGCTAAAACCTTGTTCTTGACCTGCTGAAATCGAAAATGCTTTCATTTCTTTTGGCATTTGATCGGGTATTTCAGTTTCGGCTTGTAAACGCAATAATGCAGAGATCATGGCTTGTTTACCGGCTAAACGTGCACCTGCCTCATCGGCACGGTATTCACGGTAGCGTGAGAACCACATTACGATAGCAGAGGCTAAAATACCAAAGACAATATCTAAAACAATGGTAATGGCAAAATAAGCTAAACCCGGTGCTTCGCCTTCTTCACGACCAAAGACATTGCGGTCAATAAAATCACCTACAATACGTGCAAAGAACATTACAAAGGCGTTGACCACACCTTGCACAAGCGCAAGGGTCACCATATCGCCGTTTGCCACGTGACCGATTTCATGGGCCAGTACAGCACGTAATTCATCTTTATTCATGCGCTCAAGTAAACCGGTAGACACGGCAACTAAAGCATCATTTTTATTCCAACCTGTTGCAAAGGCATTGGATTGGTAAGATGGAAAAATACCGACCTCTGGCATGCTAATTCCGGCACGCTGAGACAGTTGTGCAACCTCTTGTAATAACCAAGCTTCAGCTTGATTGCGAGGCGCATTAGGGTCAATCAGTTCTGTACCTGTGGTTTTCTTTGCCATCCATTTTGACATGAGCAAAGAAATGATCGAACCGACCATACCAAACACAAAACAGATCACCAACAGGTTGCCTAGATTTAAGCCACCCGCGCCATGGTAACTACCGACACCGAAGAGTGACAAAATAATGCCAGCTACAACCAGTACCGCGAGGTTGGTTAGCAAGAACAAACCAATCCGCATCATTGAGAAAATCCTCTTATGGTAAAAATATCATCTGATTTACGAATCGAAATCTTAGTCAATATGCGGTGAATGGCACTAAAATTCAAGAAAAAATAACCAAACTTCAGTAAAAAACTCGGATTAATCTGTGATGGTAATGGAAGCCGATGCCGTAGCATGACCTGTGCTATATGAACCACGTACCGGACGGTCGGTATAGCTGCCATCGGCTAAGCGAATCACTTCACGGCTATACGTTGGTGTTGTAACCGTAGCACTCTGATTGGATTGGGCAATTAAAGTTGCACCGGCTGGAACATTGTTGGTGCTGGTCGCGCTTAAGCTGGCATTGTTGCTAGAAGCAATTCCAAGACCACCAGCATAGAGGTTTTGATAACGGCTGTGTACGCGGCGCACATAATCTTGGGTTTCGCGAAAAGGCGGAATGCCGCCATATTTTTGCACATTGCCTTCACCTGCGTTATAGCCAGCTAAAGCCAATGAGGTATTGCCGTTAAAGCGTTTCAGTAGCCAAGCCAAATATTTGGCACCCGCCATAATGTTTTGCTGTGGGTCATAGGCATTGGACACATTAAAACGCCGTGCAGTGGCGGGCATCAATTGCATTAAGCCTTGAGCACCTACAGGTGAGCGTGCATGTACATTAAAACCAGATTCGGTATGCATCACCGCTTTAATTAAGCCGGCCGATACACCATAAGTTTGTGCTGCTTGTTGAATAATGCCATCAAAGGCATTTTTATTACGACTTTGACTGGGTGCCACAGCCGCTTCAGTTGAGCCATAGTTACGATATTGGTGAATATTACTTTCTGGATAATAGGTCTTTTTTTCGACCTTAAGATCGCTATATTTACTGTGTTTATTGGTCAGTAAGGTTGTGCCGTTATGATCTTTAAGTTGATAAAGCGTTTCCCCTGCAAAACTTAAAGTACTTAAACACAATGTACCCACAGCGGTACACATCGCCCAAATGGTGAAGTCGATTTTCATTGTAGTAATTTAAAATCTGTCCCCAAACAGTGATCTTTAGTTTAACAAAAAAAAAGGATTAAGAAAGTGATGCATTGCTTAATTATTAACATGCTTTAAAAACAACAATAAAAAATTGCACAAAAAAATCCATTTTTTTTTATTTACTGTTGCTTGACTTATATAAGTTGTTGATTAAAAACAAATATAAAATTGATCAAAAAATGATCAATTTAAATAAAACCCTTGGCCTGTGGGAAAGAGACCGTGTCAAGTCATAGAGAATCCACAAAGTTATCCACAGCTTTTGTGGAAAACTATTTAAAAGGCCATTAGCGGCCAAAAAGACTGTATTTTCGCTTATTGCTATTTTATCAAGTATTTAAAGTCAAAAGGATGACAGCGCCGCCATTTGGGCAGAATTTACATTCTTTTGCTGCGCTTTTGCTGTGAATCGGCTAAAATTCCGCGTTATTTGTATTTATGGGTTAATCTCGTCTATGTTCTCGCCAGTTGAGTCCAACCAAGGCTTTAATTTTAAGCCAGAACTCCCAACCAGCTCTGCCTACTATCGTCTTTTAAAAAAATTACGCCGCCAAGTCGGTCATGCAATTCGTGATTTTAAAATGATCGAAGATGGCGACAAAGTCATGGTGTGTATTTCAGGTGGTAAAGACAGTTATACCTTGCTTGATATTTTGTTGCAGTTTAAGCGTATCGCACCGATTAACTTTGATGTGATTGCGGTCAACCTTGACCAAAAGCAACCGGGTTTCCCAGAAGATGTATTGCCGCGTTATTTAGAAGAAAATAACATTCCGTATTATATTTTAGAAAAAGACACCTATAGCATCACCAAAAAATTAACGCCGGAAGGTAAAACCTATTGCGCAGTGTGTTCACGTTTACGCCGCGGCTCTTTATATGGTTTTGCACAAGAAATCGGTGCAACCAAAGTGGCATTGGGGCATCACCGTGATGATATTTTAGCCACCTTCTTCTTAAATCTTTTCCATGGCGGTAGCTTAAAAGCCATGCCACCAAAACTTTTATCTTCAGATAAAAAGAATATCTTGATTCGTCCATTGGCTTATGTGGAAGAAAAAGACATTATTAAATATGCAGAAATGCGTCAGTTCCCAATTATTCCGTGTAACTTATGTGGTTCACAAGAGAACTTACAACGCGCTATGCTTAATGACATGTTACGTCAATGGGATAAAGAGCATCCAAAACGTTTGCACAGCATTTTTGGTGCCTTACAAAACGTTTCTCCTTCACAACTGGCCGATCGCGAATTATTTGACTTTGAAGCTCTAGACAGTCAACGCGAATTTGACTTTAAAGGCTCGTGTAGCGTTGATGAAACTGAAGGTGCAAGTAAGCGCATTAACATGGTGAATTTAGGCTTTGCCGCTGAATAAACTTATGTAGTGAATCAATAGGTGTCTTGTAGGCACCTATTTTTTTATGTTAAAAGCATGGGTCAACACTTAGATTACATGCTATAAAAGACCCCATAACTTGAGCGATAACAGCAAAATTGAGGATAAAACATGCCAGCGTTTTTAACAGATGATTGGTTTACAAAAGTAGCAGAACTAACCGCACAAGCCGGTGATTTAAATTTACCCCCAGCATTAAATGCACTTGCGATTAATTTAATTGTCACCGATGCAGCACATCAAATTGAGCTTGCTTTGGCCAGTGGTAAATTGCAAAAAGGTCTTGCTGAACATGCCAAAACCACTTTAACTATGGACGCTGAGACCTTACGTAAAGTATTTTTAGAATATGATATGACTGCAGCGATGCAAGCCTTTATGACTGGCAAAATTAAAGTCCAAGGTGATATGTCGCAATTAATGTCATTACAAACCGCTAAAGCCAGTGCTGAACAAAAAGCGTTGTTTAAAAATATTTTGGCAGTCACCGAATAAAAGTCTTGGTACCATAAAAAAAGCTTAACCTTAAAGGTTAAGCTTTTTTTATTTAAATACTCACCAATTGCGGTGTGGTTTTAATATGCTCTAAATAAGCACGAATACGCGTTACATATTGTACGGCTTGACGGTAACGACCATTGCTGGCTTTGTTACGCTCAAGATAGGCATAGAGGTGCACCCAATTGTTGGGATCTTTACCTTGTGCTTTAATTTTTTTCTGAATGCCACTGACTGCACCCGGCCCCATATTATACGCCACTAAGGCATACCAATTCCGATCAGGAAAAGGAATATGAGAATAACGCGATAACATCTGATCATAATACTTCGCACCGCCTTGGATGCTTTGCTGAGGATCAGTACGGTTGCTTACACCCATGGCTTTAGCAGTATTGTTGGTCAGCATCATTAAACCGCGCACACCTGTAGGCGATACAGAATTGGGTTTCAAATAAGACTCTTGATAGCCAATTGCGGCCAATAAATGCCAATCTAAATCATACTGTTTTGCAGTTTGCTTAAAATTGGTTTTATAAATCGGCATACGATTTTTTAAATCGCGCTGAACGACTTGCCATGTTTCAGGCTTCACCACATGTCGGTTATAAAAAGACGCCAACTGACGTACAGAACCGCTTTGTTTGGCACGACAGACAAAACCATTGGCTGTTTCAGACAAAGGATCATCGGCATGTTTAAATACCCAATTTAAGTCGGTATTTAAACCATTGGTTTTGAGGCTGCTTAAATCACCACAACTGGCAGAAAAAGCGGTCAGATTTTTTTGCTCAATGCTGGGTAGGCTGGCTGTGGTCATGGCAAAATTTGCTTTACCTTGTGCAACCCATTTCAGTGCGGTGGCATTGTCATTCACCACTTTAAAATCAAGTTTGACATTCAGGCTATTGGCATAGTTACGCACTAAATCATAGCCAAAACCATGTAAGTGACGACCATCTTCAAACACGGTGGTAGGATTCGCCACACTCACCACGGTGAGTTTTTTTTGGCCGATCACTTGATCATATTGATTGGCTTTACTGGCATTAATACTGTGAAATGGAATGATGGCTGTGGCAAGTGCTAAAACTTTAACTGGAAGAGAAGAAGTAACAGATTTAAGGCTAAGCCTCGCGCCTGAAGTTGAACTACTGTGCATGTTGTCTCCGCTACAAGTAATTTATGCCCGTCAAGTCAAAGCAGTGCTTTTACCTGTTCAAGAGTGATAAATTCAATTCGGGGTGGGCATTCATGAACGTCATTCAAAATGACATGGACAAAGTGGAAGAAGAGCTATAAAAACTACAATGATTAAAAAACAGACAAGAACTAAACATGGCGGCATAATAAAGGCGAAAATTTAGCTTGTCAAATTTTGTGCAAAAAATAAATAACAAAATATTTTTAACTTATTGATTTATTTTAAAATAAAAAAATATATTTTGACAACTAATCGTTTTTTGTTATAAGCGATTTAAAAATGTTTTAAATTTAGACAAATTTAATTGCGCAATTGCTATGAAATCAAACCTAATTACCCGTAGTGGACATGACAAATTGGTCGCTGAATTACAGCGTTTATGGCATACCGAACGGCCAGAAATTACTCAAAAAGTGAATTGGGCAGCCAGTCTTGGCGACCGCAGTGAAAATGCCGATTACCAATATAATAAACAAATTTTACGTAAGATTGATCGCCGTGTGCGCTATTTAGGTAAGCGTTTAGAAGAACTCAAGATTATTGATTTTTCTGAGCAGCAATTGGGTCGAGTTTATTTTGGCGCATGGGTTGAGATTGAAAATGATGCAGGTGAAACCAAACGCTTGCGCATTGTTGGGGTAGATGAAATTTATGACCATCATCCGCAACATATTTCCATTGATTCACCTATGGCACGCGCGTTATTGGGCAAAGCAGTAGATGATGAGGTCAGTGTGGAGACACCATTGGGTAAAAAGATCTGCTATATCAACAAAATTGACTATGAAAGACCTGAAAATTAAAGTTTTTTACAAAAATGCAGTTATTTTGTGCAAATAATTCAAAAAATGCTGAAAAATATTTGCCAAGTGTCATAAATCTTTATATGATAGCGGCCATGGAAGCGTGGCAGAGCGGTTTAATGCACCGGTCTTGAAAACCGACGAGGGCTTATACCCCTCCGTGAGTTCGAATCTCACCGCTTCCGCCAAATTCAAAAAACC
>Ga0172378_10004586_pt1 | contig 12922 bp, 17 predicted proteins | sample GrowelOW332metaG_FD_119755 | JGI IMG/M metagenome (GOLD analysis project Ga0172378, IMG submission 119755) | Groundwater microbial communities from an aquifer near a municipal landfill in Southern Ontario, Canada - Pumphouse #3_1 metaG | ecosystem: Environmental > Aquatic > Deep subsurface >...
AAAACAGACGCCGACATTAAAAAAGATTGTGTAGCAAAGGTTTATCCAGATATCAAGATTGACGGGGAATCCGCTGATTATATTGACGGCCTTTATGCTGCTGCTGCAACATCAAAACTTGTGGTAAGGGATAATGCTATGGGTGACCTTTTCGCCAACGCAAAGGTCGATGGAGTTGTCAATGATGCACGCTCTAAATATGTTGATGGACTTGTAAATTTCGGAGGTAAAAAATAATGACTGCAATTCAGTCCACTTATTCACAATATTTCAATGAAGGGTATGCCGGTAACTTTGCTCACGTCGGGACTCTTGACGACTGGGTGAGTAAAATCACTGACACCGCCATTTCATTCGGCCTCGGGGTTGTCCGTGGTGCAAAGGACAATTCCGTAAAAGTTCCTGCTGCAACAGGTGGAGATTTTATTGGGATTGTACACAGGACGCTTGCCCGCTCAAATTCTGACAACGCCAGCACCGCAGCCAGTGAACCCGGAACATTCCACGACATTATCACCAACGGCTATGTTTATGCGGTTTGCGAAGATGGATGTTCCCCCGGAGACACTGTTTACCTGAGATTTGCCGCAAATACAGGCAGCACTCTCGGAAGCTTCAGAACTGATGCAGATGTTGATGATGATTCAGCGGCAACAGCAGACATCGTTACCGGGGCGACGTGGGAAACGACCACAACTGCCGGGGAAATCGGTGTGATTAAATTGAGACAAGGAGTTTGATGATGAGTATTAAAACTGACGCCGATGGTGTTATGGGGTTTCTGCAATCAAATCTTGCGTATGTGGAAAAACAGCTCTACGCCACGCAATACACTAAGCCGCTGTATCAAAACGCCTTTGCCCCTGGAGCAATTGACACCTCTGCAGGGTGGGCGCGAACGATTGAGCTGTATTCCGTCGATATGGTTGGGATGGGCCAATTCCTCTCAGGTAACGCACGCGATATTCCAATTGCTGATATCGGATTCTCTCGCGGGGTTTCTCCTATTGAGTCTGCTGGTATCGGATACAAATACACGTATGAAGAGCTGATGACTGCGCAATATGCAGCCGCAAACGGTTCTGTTGTCCCTGGCCAATCTCTTGATGCTTCCCGCGCGATGGTATGCCGCCAAGCCTTTGAGCAACACATTGACATCGTTTCCCTCTCCGGGGACACTAATAAGGGTTGGACTGGCCTGTTTAACAACACCAGTGTTCCGACATCGAATGCAGTTGCCGGGGCAGCACTTACCGCAACTTGGGAAACCAAAACAGCGGATGAAATCCTTTTTGATATAAACGATGCTATTGGCGATGTTTGGGCTCAAACCAAAAACATTGACATGCCAGGGACCGTTGCGTTGCCGTCCAGCTCATATATGTATATCGCTGGTAAGCGTCTCGGAACCGTAAACGATACCACAATCCTTGAGTTTATCAAGGCGAAGAACGCCTACACTGCGGCGACTGGCCAACCTCTTGAAATCCAGCCTTATCTGCACCTTGAAAAAATGGGTGCCAGTTCCACAAAACGGATGGTGATCTACAAGAAAGATCCGATAAAACAAAAAATGCACATCCCGGTTCCCTTGCAGTTTCTTGCGCCGCAAATAAAAGGGTATGAGTATCAGGTTCCCGGTATTTATCGGCTCGGACCCGCTGAGTGGCGGTATCCGCTTTCAGGTGTTTATCGTGATGGGATCTAACAAACAACAGCGAGGTTTCTATGTATATCAACACAACTGAAAAGCAGATCAGTATCAATGTTCGGGACGAGAAAACTGGGCGACCTGTTAAAATGATTTTCATCCCAGGCATCCCGCTCGATGCCGATACAGATCTAATCATGCAGGCAAGGAAACAAGCTCCGGTTGTCCAGCACTATTTCACTACTGGTGCGATAAAAAAAGCGGGATCGGTTGCCTCAAGCGGAGAGGTTCCCCCTGATAATGAGGCGCCTCTGAGCACGAAGGAATTCATGCTTGAGGCCCTGCAAAAGTCCGGTGTTGAAGAGTTCGTGAAGTTGGACAAACGAAACAGTGAGGCCGGGATCAAAGCGGCGTATGATAAACTCATTGCTGGAGATTTTGAGACCGAGGAGAGCGAATGACCGTCACCGCGTCCCTTTTACAGGCAAGATTTCCTGAATTTGACGATCTCGAAGAATCCCGGATTGAAATTTTTATTGGGGATGCGGAAGACGAGCTTGATGAAAGCGCGTGGGGTGATAGATACGATATTGCTGTCTATTACCTTACTGCTCATCTTTTAGCACTTGGACAGGAGACTCTTGCAGGGAATCCCACGGGCTTGTCAAATATAACTTCTGCAAGCGCCGACGGGCTTTCCACTGGGTTTGGGTCATACACGTTCACATCCGCGACCGACGCTTATTGGTCTTCAACAAGTTACGGCCGTGAGTTCCTGAGGCTTAAACGAACAACTTTTACCGCAGCTAGGGTCGTGACATGGCCGTAACATTTCGAGAGTCAAAACCTGGGTGGGTTAATAAACTGCTCAAGCGATACAATGGCGGAGCTGAGATTGCTGTCGGGTTCCCCGTTGGCTCAGAGGCTGCAGCAATGACTTATCCTGATGGCAAGAAAGTTATCGACGTTGCCATAAAAAATGAGTTCGGAATAGGCGTCCCGGAGCGGTCTTTTTTACGAACTGGTGGTCCTGAATTTATCGAAGATTCAAAACCTTTGATTGAGGCAGCCATCCAGAGGGTGAACGCCGGTGCAAAGTTTAAAGACGAAGCTGATAAAATAGGTCTGAAAGCCGTTGCCGCGATACAACAGAAGATCGTTGATATTGATACACCTCCAAACTCTGCAGCAACAATAGCAGCAAAAGGCTCTTCGAATCCGTTGATTGACACTGGCCTAATGCGCCAATCTGTAACATTCGAGGTGAGATAATGTTTCCGCAGGTTCGTTCTATAATTTCACTTTTTCAGCAGGAATTGACAGTTTTTTATGTCTCGACGATCACCGTTGATGGGCGGGCTGTTAAAACACTGGGCGACGACTACACAATAAAAGGTGTGATCCAACCAGTGACTCCTGAAACGATTGTCTACATGCCGGAGGGTGAAAAAACTGATGGAGCAAAGCTTGTTCATTCTTTCGCTGAATTAACTCCGGGGGCTTCTTATCTCAGATATAACGGAATTGTTTACAGAGTGAATCCTGCAGGGAAATGGGGAGAATCTTCAAACGGTGGATTTTACCGGTATATTTGCGCAGAAATCAACGAAAGGTCGGTAATGAATGCCTGATATTGAAGATTGCCGACAATCACTGAGAACGTGGATCAAGAAGATCTTCACAGACAAGCAGGTTCTATTTTCTGGCCTCAACGCAGATCAGCCGAATGAATCATATTTTAGCATCAAATTGATCCGCACAAAATGGTATCCTCACCCGGTTGAAACGATTATCAGCGATGAAGAGGAGACCGTTGCAGGATATGCTAAATTGTTTTTCTCAATTCAATACATTGGGGGAACAGATCCGAGAACAATTCTCCAGCGCCTTACCAGCAGTTTTGATTCAATAGGCGCAGAGTTGTTTTTTTATAGCGCAGAAATGGGGATATGTGGCCCCACTGGTGAGATAATAGATGTCCCGGTGATTGACGGCCAAGAATGGGAAGAAAGAGCAGCAATGACAATGACGTTTGATGTAATTGTCACAGATATATTTGCACCTGAATTTGCAACGAGTGCAGAAATAACAATCAATGGTGACGAGGTTGTCACTATATCAAGGGATGAATAATAATGTCAACATGCGACGAACGGTCGTTGCCACGCTCTATTGATGTAACTGTAAACGTTACCAAGGCAGCCACGGCATCTACCACAGATTTCTCAAAACTCCTGGTCGCTACTACTGACGCGCCGTACGACCAGGGAACTCCTTTTTCTGCATATACAGATCTTGATGGAGTTCTTAAAGATTTTACAAGCACACAGGAAGCATACAAAGCCGCGCGTGACTTTTTTTCTCAGGACCCGCACCCCGTATATCTTCTTATTGGCCGAGTGTTCACCGATCCGATGGCAGGATTTATGGAAACTCGAACGCTTGAGACTGGAGTAAGTGCAACCACCTTTTCCGCTGTCAGTAATGGATATTTTTCCATTTCTCTTGATGGGGCTTCGGAAGAAGTCGGGCCTTGTGATTTTTCTACCGCCACTGATTTTGACGATGTTGCGACGATTATTACAACTGCAATGTCTGCCGGATCTTGCGTGTATGATGCTACCGATTCAGACAATTTCATATTTACATCTGGTACGACTGGCGACAATTCTGCAGTATCCGCATTGACTGCCGGAGTTACCGGGATAGATATCAGCGGAGCAGGTTTCCTCAATGGACTTGATTCCGATGACGACGATACCGACGATTTGCGAATCGTTGCAGGATACACCCCTGTTGGGATTGCCGACGAATTAAGCAAGCTGGATGATGCTGCTCAATGTGGTAGCATGAACTGGTACGGGTGCGCCCTAACAAGTGAATTCCGAGATGATGCAAGTACGCTTGCTACTAATTGGAAACCACGCCTTGCTGCTGCATATATCGAAACAGAGAGTAAAATTCTTGGCATTTGCTCAAACGATGTATTGTGTTATAGTGCTGATATTGACAGCGATATCGGTAGCGACATGAACAAAAACGGGTACTCACGATCATTTGTTGTGTATCATGATGATGAAGAATATTATCCGGAAGTGTCAATTCTTGCCCGCCTGCAATCTGTTGATTTTGACGAAGCCGAAAGTGTTATTACAACCAAATTCAAAGATCTTCCAGGAATTCCGACTGTTGGAATTACTTCTGCGCAGTGGCTTATTCTCCAAGGGAAACGGATAAACACCTTCACCAGCGTTCAAACAGATATCAGAACTTTTCGGGATGGCACATGCGCAAGCTCGAGCTGGTACATTGATGAGAGGTACAATCTTGACGGCCTTGTCGATACCATCGAAACGTATATTTACAATGCCTTCCTGAAAAATGACCGAATCCCGTTTAATTCAAAAGGTCATCTGATTCTCGAATCCGCAATAAGCAAATCTTGTTATCGCTTTGTAAATAATGGAGCGCTGACAGCTCGGAACAGTACCGACGACCAGACAGGGGAGATTACAACAGAGCCTGCATACACAATTGATATTCCTCTCGCAGGAGATGTTTCAGAGTCGAATCGTTCGGATAGGATTTGGCCGGGAATCGCTGTTGATGTCAATTTGTCTGGTGCTGTACACTCTGTAACAATCAACGTCGATGCGTACGTATAAAAAGGAGTTTTAAATGGCAAGAATGGAATATTATGCGCAAAACATCACTGCAGTTGTAGTTGATGGCGTATCAAGTGTGGATTTTGCTGAAGGAACATGCGTCACCGTTGAAAGTGGTGGTGACCAAGCAAGCATGAACAAGGGTGCAGATGGCGCCAGGACTTCAATCGCGTTTGACCTCACCGGGAAAATTACCATCAGGCTGAAACCGACCAGTACCACAAACGATCAGTTTGCCGGAATTGTCACACAACAGCAATCTGGCACATTCCCAGATTTAACCTGCACTGTGCATGCTGGATCTGGAGAAACGCACAGCGGAATTGGTGGATCAATCGTAACCATTGCCCCGACGCCCACCGGAAGCAATGCCATGGAACAACGGGAATGGGTTTTTCAATTTGAGCGTTTAACTTCTGACGCGAGCTGATCATGGACAACATTAAAACTCTGAAAATTGATGATAGGGAATACATTACCGTGCTGTTGCCACCGATTAAAGCTGTGGCGCTGCACGCGAAACTCCTAAGCATGTTTGGCGGAGCTGCAGGTAAATTGCTCCCGCAGGACCTCGGTGACAAAGTGACAGCAATGTCGATAATTGCCGGGGCCTTGCAAGGAGTTGATGAAAAACGACTTCCGGGGCTTATCCTCGATCTTGTCAGCAATGTGAAATTGGGAAATACAACCCTTGACAAAACTGTATTTGACAAACATTTCTCAGCGTACGGCGGGGACATTTACCCCCTGGCAAGTTGGGTTGTGTGGGAGAATACCAAGGGTTTTTTGGCACAAAGCGGGGGCGCTTGGTCTGCTCTAATGCAGGCAGTGGGATTAAGCTCCCCCGAGACTATGTAGACCTGTATTTTTTAACAAGGCCGGTCATAGCAGGGATGTGCAAATACGAATCATTGCTTAACGGTGACATTTCTGTAAGCGACCTGATGAACATGCACGACGCTCTTGATCTCCAGCAATGGATAGAAAGCGAATCAAACAAGGATAAATGAAATGGCAGTAACCGACGAACTAGTCACAATTTTAGGTTTTAAGGTAGATGACCACGACGCGAAGCGGTTTACTGTCACGCTTGACAGGATAAAACGCGGCGCGCTTGTGGCAGGTGCCGCTGTCGGTGCAATTTCAACAGCTATCGGGATGTTTACAAAGGGGATTTCTGCTGAACTGGATGAAACTGGGAAGTTTTCCAGATCAATCGGTGTCAATGTCGCAGAAATTCAAAAACTCGAATTTGCTACAAAGCACGCAGGGGGGTCTGTTGCCGATGTCCGTGGCGCTCTTTCCAGCCTGACAAAAGTCCTTGCAAGCCCAGAGCCGGGAACATTTTTTGCTCCATTCGCCGCTTTTGGACTGACCCCCTTCAAGGGAAAAACACGAGAGCTTAAAGATGCGTCTGAGATGCTCCTTGAGATCTCAGATATTGTTTCAAAATTAAATAAAACAGATCCTAAAAAAGCTCGGATTGTAGCGGATTATTTTGGTTTGTCCGAAGGAATGGCAAGATTTGCAGCTCAAGGAAGGAAAGAATACGAGCGCCTTGGCGGAGTCCTCAAGTCCTATGGTGCAATTATTACGCCTGAGGATACTAAACGAGCAGCAGAGCTACAGGATTCGCTTACAGATATTGAGGCGGTTTTCACTGGCCTAAAAAACAGAATTGGACTTTCATTAATGCCGGGGATGACCAAGATTACCACGGCATTAACTGGGTGGACTGTCCGAAACAGCGATATGATTATCAAAAAGTTCCATGGTGTTTTTGGTGGGCTTTTTGATGATTTTAACGATTTAATGACAGCCTTAGTTGAAGGGGATGACGATAAATTTGACAAAACACTGTCCTCAATTTGGGATAGAGTTGCTAATTTATGGGATAAGATTTCAGATCTTCTTGTGACATTTGTTTTTCAGCCAATCGCGGCTAAAGTCACGAAGATGTTTACGGCAGCATTTCAAGAAGTCGCAGACAAAATTTATTCTCAATTTACTGGAATAGAAAAACAAAGTGAAGACGGATCTTCCCCAGATACCTCCTCAAGTGTATATGATAGTTTTCTAAAAGTAGGTTCTGCTATTATAAATAAGATTTCTCCACCTGCAGCAATTGCAGCAAAGGTTAGGAAATCATTACCACAACCTTTTTTTTGGCAAGAAAAGCAAAAAAAAGAACTACCTTCCATCCCAGAACAAAAAAAAATACAGTTACCTCCACAACTCTTCGGTGACATCAAAAAAACAAAAGTATATTCGTCTGCTATCCGCAATCAAACGGATTTCCCAAAGGGAAGAAAAGTTTCTTCACGTGCTATCCCTAAGCAAACCACTTTACTAGAGAGTAGGTTGCAGTTTCCTTTAATTCCATTCACAGAGACAATTAAACGATTTCATTCTTTATTTGACAATATTCTTGGTGGATTAAAAACTAATTTTCCAGAGAATGAAAAAAAAGAGTATAATGTAGGAGGAGAATCACTTCACAACACAACTTTAAATGCCAGCGGTGGTAACAAGGCTGTCGCGAATATGATTGACCTCGCAGTTCAAGAATGGCTTGAAGATCAAAAACAAAAAGAAGTTGACCCTCAAAAAGCAAATGAGCTTATTGATGTTTTTGGGAAGATGGGCGTTGCAATAAAAGGGATACTTCCCACGTTTATGCCTGACTTCGGTGTTGTCGGTTCTGTTCCTGGGCGGAGTAAGCAAGACCGCGTGAACACTGTTACAAATAATGCTGCTGGCGTTACAAACAACATTGAAATTGTTGTTGACGGGAGTAAAACTCCAGCACAAACGGCACGTGCAATTGTCAGGGCATTGCAGAACCCAATGGCGCGAACAATGCAAACGGGTAGCGCGGGGGCGATTAGATGAGTAGCGTTGCGATGAGCCGGACGGCAAAACCTGATATTGTGGGAATCCTTTTTGATGTTAAAATAAGCGAAAAACACGACTTGAGCGCCACGCCTACTCTTTATCCAATTGAAGGGACGGAGGAAGATGTTGTCGAGCATGTTATCCTGAACCCTCGAGTTATTACAGTTGATTGTTATATGTCGAATGTGGACGATGACAATTCTGTAATGGCGCAAAATGCAATTGCCGCGCTTGAAGAACTCGACGCGCTACGGGTTGCGCGTGTACCAATGGATTTAACAACTGAGCATGTAACATATGGCAATATGCTCATTACTTCGATCGTTGCAGATCATCCAGGGTCCGGCCCTACAGATACAGGGTCACTTGCTTATACGTTGACATTTCAACAAGTAATACTCCTAAACACTGAATCTATTGCCATTGCAGCTTCACAGCTAAACTCTGGATCAACTGGGTCAAAAGGTGCTGCTGTTGATAAGGCAGGTTCAACTCAAATTGATGCAGGGATTGTCTCAACAACATGATTACTTTACCTCTCACAAACGACGGGTGCCGGATTGTCACGACGCAGGTTGATGACACTTATTTCAAATTTCGGACTTATTACAATCGTATGGATGGATGGTACATCGACATTTATAATAGCGACGAAGAAGTGATAGTTGAGGGGATAAAACTTGTTCCTGGAATAGACCTTATGCGCCAATTTACAGGAAATGCTTTCGGTCACAAAATGTATTACATCGTTTCTGATGGCTCTGACGGTGACGGGGCGGATGATCTTGGGGAAATAGGGACTGTGCAATGCTTAATAGAGTAATCCAGGTTACAATTGGCTCTAAAACAATTACCGGGAAAGGTAATTACAAGGGGTTCAAGGTCTCTATAGAAGTGCAGAAAACTCTTTTTGGCAGCCCTAATTTTGCACAAATTACAATTACAAACCTCAGTAGGAATACCCGGAATATAATCAGAGAAAGAAACCTACCCGTGACCATCCTTGTAGGGCATGAAGACACGGAACTTGTTCAGCTTTTTGTGGGCACAACAACCAGCTCAATCATATCGCAAGACGGCCCGGATGTTAATATCGAGATAACGGCCATGGATGGGGCGATGGGGATTCTTTACAGCTCTCAACAGAAAACGTATGAGGGGCCATATCCTGTATCTACAGTGGTCGAAGATCTCGCAGGAACAATGGAGGGTGTCGAGATTGGATCTATTGATACAGTTGTCGGATATCTTAAAGAAAAAGGCCGCGCTTTATCAGGCTCAACACAACAAATTCTTGATACCCTTGCAAACGAATATCAGTTTACTTGGTCAGTACAAAATGGAGTCTTCCAAGCTGTTTGTGACTTAGTAAGCCTTCCAACAACATATATTGTTTCTCCGTCAACTGGATTGCAATCTGCTCAGCCAATTTTATCAGGGCCGTTTATGGTCCGGGCTGGAGTTGAAATTCAAGCGTTGATGAATCCGCGGCTAATCCCCGGAGAACTTGTGACTCTTGAATCAAAGTTGGATCCTACGCTTAATAATGATTACAAAATTCACAATATAGACTTCTCCGGTGAGACTCACGGGGATAGCTGGGGGATGGTAATCCAAAGCTTTACAATCGGAGGCGTGTGGTAAGATGGATATAGCAGGAAGCAAAAGCGGAACAGATGTTGATTATCTCCGGCAGATTATCGACAGGCAACTTGCCGACACTCATACAGCAATCCCTGCTATTGTCGAAGCATTTGACGCATCAACTCAGATGATGGAGTGCGTGCCTGTTATCCGCGCACGAAAAAAAGACACAGAAGGAAACGAGACCACAGAGTTAAGACCCAAGCTTGTTAAAATTCCGCTCAGCACGCCTTATGTGCAGATGCTCGGGTTTTCCTTGACAATGCCGGTTACCCCGGGAGACACAGTTCTTCTTATCTTCAATGAGCGCGGCCTTGATTATTGGCAAGAGTCTGGAGATTATTCAGACCCGCCAGAAGATCACGGAGCAAGGATGCACGACTGGACAGACGGCATTGCAGTTTTAGGACCGATATCAAAACCAGCAGCAATTGTTGATTATCAAATTGACAGTGCGGAACTCCGGAATGAGGATAGGACAACATCGTGCCAAATCTGGGAAAACGAAGCTGAGCTCAGGATAAAAGAGGGATCTTTCCACCACCAGAAAACAAACGGGGATATTGATACCGAGGCAATAAAAAATACAAACACGAAAGTTGGCGTTAACCGCAACCTTCAAGTGAACGGGATCTCAACGGAGTTGGCTATTGTCGGTAAAAACACCAGCGTCGGAGGATACAAGAATGAATTGATTGGTGCTGGTGAAGATGTTTTAACAATCGGGAATTCTTCGCAATCTTCATACCTGAGCCGCTCCGAATATGCAGGCCTGAACATCACAAAATACGCAAATGGAACATACGACATTGTTGCCGGAACTGCTGTACGTATTACCGCACCAACCATTAACCTATGCGGGGATGTTGTAATTACGGGAAATCTTGACATTGTTGGAACGCTGACAGAGGGAAGTAGTGTTATAGCCATTTGTCCAGTAGCTCCACCAATTCCGTTGCCGCCAACAATACCCTCTCTCGTGGATCCTGAAAGAGGAGGTCCATAATGTCCTACGATATGGAATTGAGCTCCGAATATGATATTTACACCGAAGATGGAGATCTGGTGTTGGTGCAGGATGAAGACCAAGTTGCGCAATATGTTGAAATCAGATTGTTGTCATACCTTGGAGAATGGTTTTTAAATACCGATCTTGGGACGCCATATTTTCAAAGTATTCTCGGACGTGTTTTCCGTCCAGCAGAAGCAGCTGCAATTCTTCGGCGTCGGATACTCGCCACAGAAGGCGTTGACAAAATTGTAAGTTTTGATTTTAACCTCACCAACAGGGCTCTTTCTGTGAGCGCTGACATTCAGATAAACGACACGACGGCTACTGTCACAATAAACGAGACTTTATGAGCGATTACGGGATCACAGATGATGGATTTGTTTTAAAGCGGCTCGCTGATATTAAGTTGGAGTTGGAGACCAGCCTTGATGCACTCTTTGCCAACGCGAATGTTTCTGGTGAGTCTGTTTTCGGCCAATTGATCGGGCTTTTTTCTGACGCGCAGGCGCAGGCGTGGGAGTCGTTTCAGCTCGTGGCAAATCAATATAATCCATCTAATGCTTCAGGGCCTAACCAAAGCAGTTTGGTGCAGCTCAACGGATTGACTCGGATGAAAGCTGAGGCCGGTGTTGTAACGCTCACGCTTACGGGGAGAGATGACACCACCATCGATGCAGGCTCTCTTGTTTGTAACAGTAAGCGGACAATTTACTATAGCACAGATGAAGATGTTACAATTTCGAGTGGAACCGCAACTGTAGCAGCAACAGCGACAGAAACAGGTGATAGTGAATCTCTTGCCGGAACACTCACAACGATTGTCAATCCAATCTCTGGATGGCTCACAGTAACAAACGAGACTGCCGCAACTGTAGGCATGGGTATTGAAAGCGATGAAGAATTGAGAGCACGAAGGGATATCTCAACGCTTGCGCCGTCTCAATCCGTTGTGGAATCAATTTACAGTAATCTGCTTGACATTAGCGGAGTGGAATTTGCCAGGGTTTATGTCAACGAAACCAGCGTGACAGACTCGCGAAGTATTCCCAGCCATTCTATCGCGTGTGTTGTTGTCGGTGGCGATGATGATACTATCGCGGAAACAATACACAATAGAAAACCTGCAGGGATTACAGCGTATGGAAACACAGACGTTAGCGTAATTGATGACCAAAGTTTTTCCTATCCAATATCGTTTATCCGACCGACTGAAATACCAATCTATGTCAATGTGACAATAAAAACAGATGATAGTTTCCCAGTTGACGGAGAATCTAAAATTATGAGTGCAATTATCTCCTACGCTGATGGTGGCGCTGATGAATTGGGCGCTACTGATTTCGGGAATGAAGACGGGTTCCCGCCTGGTTCCGACGTGGTTTACAGCAGGATGTTTACCCCACTGAACTCTGTAGAAGGGCATGAGGTAACATCTCTTTTTATCTCAACAGACAGCGAGGATATCACCGGAGAAGAAACAATTCCTATCGCATATGATGAAGTGAGTTCTTGGGATTCAACTCAGATAACAATTACCATTGACAACGAATGACAACCGGTAAACTAACAAATCCGCCAGCTGAAATATCATTTAGGGATAGCAAAGACCTTTTAAGCGAAGCCCGTGATCGTCTTCTTTGGCAATTTAAAAACAGTGAGAACCTTTGCAAGTTTATAATGCTTTTTGTGGACCAGGCGCAGGAGCTTTATGATCTCTCAATTGTGGCGCAGGAGCAGCGGACCCTTGCACTCGCCGCCGGTTCAAACCTTGACGTTTTGGGTAGACTCGTCGGGCAGGAAAGAGTTGGGATTACTTCCATTCTTGGCCTTTTTGGATTTGAGGGAGATGACACAGCAGAGCCTTTTGCAGAAATAATCAATGGGGAGGAAGTAGGTGGCGGGCGATTCCTCGAGCTGGGAGAATCAGAAACAGGTGCGCGGTATCTTGAAGACTCAGAATATCGACGTTATATTATCGCAAAGATTTACAAAAATCACTTGCGCGGAGCAACATCGGATGAATTAACGCTAATTGCCACAACGATCCTTGAAAGT